>UMLC01012071.1_pt1 | contig 91251 bp, 75 predicted proteins | sample 1966451 | NCBI WGS metagenome assembly UMLC01 (sample SAMEA4836193, study PRJEB28245) | human gut metagenome | biome: gut microbiome; material: fecal sample | place: Denmark | collected 2008
GCAAAAGTCTTTCTTCGTTTTTGTTGCAGCATGCAGTTGCTTCTGAAGGCTTGGAAGATAAGTTGCTGTCTGATGCTTTGGCGTATGCCTACGAAGAACTGGATAAACTGGCTATTGCGGGAGATTCCCGTCAGATGGGAACAACTTTAACTTTGCTGTATTTTCACAGTAATGGATGTACGGCAGCCCACATTGGAGATAGTAGAATATACCATCTCCGTCCATCTTCGCATACCATATTATATAAGAGTCGTGACCATTCCCTGGTGTATGATCTTTATCAGGCTGGTGAGTTGACCTATGAGGAGATGAAGACATTTCCACAGAAAAATGTCATCACCCGTGCGATGATAGCTGGAGACAGAAATCATCCAAAACCTGATGTTATCCATATTTCTGATATTCAGCCAGGTGATTACTTCTACATTTGTTCTGACGGCATGTTGGAACAGATGGAGGATGAGGAACTGTTGGATGTCTTTGCTGCGAATGTTCGTGATGAAGAAAAACGACAGATGCTGATTTCTGAAACCTCAGACAATAAAGATAATCATTCTGCTTATATAGTACACATCAAAGAGGTGAGTCCTGACGAGGCTGATGTGAGCCTTGTGAATGAAGAGCCTATGGCGAAATGCAATGCTTTGAATATCAAACCTGATGTGGAAGAGGTGACTGCTTCTCCTGATGTTGAAGTCGTTAAGTCTACTGGTACACCACCGCCTGTTCCTGATAGTGTTGTGCAAGCGATGGCTCAAAAGCAGAAGAGAAAGAAACTCTTGTTTGTTGCTTTCATGGTGATAGTGGCGTTGGCTGTTGTTGGCATAGCTGGTTATGGCTACTATAGCAAGCTTTAAACAGAGGCTGCTTTGCAGGATTCTCTTCTTGAGGATTCTATGGAGACAGTGAAAAGACCTTATAGCCAGCCAAAATTAGAGACAGATACAACAGAACAAGATTTAATAGACCAAGATACAACAAAGAATGAATGAAATAAATAATCAAAATATGCTTCAAGTAGGAACCATCCTACATGGAACTTACAAGATAGAAAGCTATTTGAGTTTTGGAAGAATGTGTTTCTTTTGCCAAAATAGTCATGACTATAATAGATATGGCATATTTCTCGTAAATATGCAAGTTTTTAACCTTGATTTAGATTATAGGCTGGTGTTATCTAAATCCTTTATAAAGAAGCTTATGAAATAGGTTACATTTTAGAAAATGGGACTGCTTTTTGTAAAGCTTTGTGTCTCACATATGTTGTTGGAGATGTTAGGAATCAGTCTGCCAATAGCTTTGACAATAATGTGGTGTGAGATACTGTGGGCTTTAAGATAATTGTCTTTATGACAAAATGAATGGAAAAGAGTATCCAGTCTATCTCTTTTCTGTTTAACGTAAAATTGATAATTATGGAGAATTTATGGTGCAACTAAATAACAATGTCGTTCTCTGCAAAGGCAAATACAGAATAGAAAAGGTTCTGGGACAAGGAGGTTTCGGTATTACTTATAAGGCAATAATGAAAGAAAACGTCTCGGGTTCTTTAGGTAATATGGAGGTCGATGTACCTGTGGCAATCAAGGAGTTCTTTATGAAGGACACTTGTGAGCGAGAGGAAGGGACGGGGAAAATAACCGTTCCTTCTCAGGGAAGTCGTGCCGTAGTAGAGTTATATCGCAAGAAGTTTGTTAAGGAAGCAAAGAACATTGCACAGATGAATCATCCTCATATCGTTAAAGTAGTAGATGTGTTTGAGGAAAATGATACGGTCTATTATGTGATGCAATATTTGAGTGGTGGCTCGTTGTCTGATTATGTGAAGCTGCATGGTGCATTGGATGAGGCTATAGCCATTAAGTATATCCAACAAATAGGTTCGGCATTGGAGTATATGCACCAAAAGCATATTTGTCATTATGATGTAAAGCCAAGCAATATCCTGCTTGATGACAAAGGTGGTGCTATACTAATTGACTTTGGAATCTCAAAAGGCTATACAGAAGAAGGGCATCAGACTAGTTCTACTCCCGTAGGAATTAGTGCTGGCTATGCACCTTTGGAACAATACCAACAAAATTTGCAGGATTTCTCTCCTGCTACAGATGTTTATGGACTTGCTGCTACATTGTATTTCTTGGTGACGGGTAAAGTACCCGCGGAGGCTAGTATCGTTTTGAATGATGGAATTGGCCGAAAATCTGATGGTATTTCTGCAAAACTATGGCGAAGCGTAGAACGTGGAATGTGTCCTCGTAAAAATGATAGGTTTCAAAATATATCTGATTTTATAGGCTCTATTTCCGTTGGTGAAACAACAATTGTTTCAAAAAAAACTTTTGTAAATGAATTTGAGGCACCAATTGCATCTAAAGGGCACAAAACGAAGCGTATATAAATGAAAGAGATGAAAAGTAAGATAAGATGATGAATGATAGAGAGTTACATGGATGAAGGGGAAAAGAGGATGCAAAACGAAACGTTTACATAGCTTTAATTTTGCTTTAATTTTAGAGTGGCTGGAGATGGAAAAGACAGGGCGAAAGTTTACATAGGGTTTACATAGGGTTTACATGGGGTTTGTACGCAGGAGGCAGCGGGATGATGGCGAGATCTGATGGAGGAGCGGACGATGATGGCGAGATAGGGACATGGATATTGCGAAATGCGCTAAAACAAAGGGATGTGCGCCTGTTTGAGATGGTTGTGGATGATGTATCAGCTGAGGAAGAATGAGGGCTTAGAACGCAAATTACAGGGTGTTCGGACGGTGTTCGAATGATGTTATAAGCCGGGGATGATTTTGGGGGTATTTTTGGGATTATTTTGGGTTATTCGGGGAGCTTGCTGGCTCCCCCTTTTTTGTGCCCGAAATGGTCGATTTTGGGTAGTGGGGTTACAACTGGGGTTACAAACTGGGGTTACATTTTCAGAAAAGTGGGGTTACAAAAGTGGGTAAAACGGCATACCGATAGCTGATGTAGGAAAACTACCACTTTTCCCACTTTATCTGTAGGAAACATACCCTTTTCTGACCTCGACTTTTGGCATTTACACCTTATTATATATAGTATATAGGGGCTTTTTGGCCTATTTTCGTGCCTTCCAGGGGGAGGGGGAACACCTGAGGGGCGCTTTTTGAGGGGAGGGGAACACCTGAGGGATGCTTTTGCGGGTGTGTACCATCTTCCTGGAGCGGGGAAAATGATACGGGTCCTAAAGGTGGGTATGAAACGAGGTTACTCCAGACGGATGATACCTCTAACGAGAGCGATGGCGTGGAGATATGATTTCTCCAGTTCGAATGGCGGGTATTTCTCATTATCGGAGACGATGCAGATATGATCATCATCCTTACCCGGCAGTACTCGCTTGATGATGGCTCCCTGATTGGTGTCGAGGACGTAGGTCTTGTTCCATTGGAAGAAGATGTCGTTCATTGGTATCTTCTGGCAAGCGACGAGGTCGCCAGAGTAGTATGTAGGCTGCATGGAGTCTCCTTTTACCCTGATAAGGAAGTCGGCACCCTTGAAGTCTGGTACGATATAGTGCTCGCATTCGTACTCCATGAAGGAGATATCGGAAGTGAATGCGCCCGCCATGGCGCTGGTAGGTATGAGTGGGATGCCCTCCAAACTTCCCTCCGGTAGTTTTTGGATCCGAGAAGAACATTCGCTATTTTTCTCTGATTTCTTCGTCTTTCTCTCCTTTTCGTCAGGGCATGGTGCTTCATCAGCGCTGGAAGTACTCGTCTTGAGCATGTTTCCCTCGCCTGTCAAGAGCCAAGTAGGATTAATATCATCGTAAGAACTCACGATTTTTGCTAAAACATCGGCTTTTGGTACGACTCCCCTTATGTAGCCACGGATATTAGCCTCACTTACGCCCAGTGTTTGGGCGAATACTGTGTTCTTATTCCCTGCCTTTTTCTCTACTAAAAGCTTAATTCTATCGTGAATAGTTGCGATTTTTGCCATAATTTTAATATCTAAACGAAAAAAGTCACGAATTTGTTTGGTAGTTTCGTGAGAAATCACTATCTTTGCACCGTGTTTAAGATAAACACCGCGCCAAAGATAGCAAAAAAGCGCGAGCTGGGCAAATTTCTCGTCTTAAAAAGATGTAAAGCCCAGTAAGGAGACTGGAGGAAGAGGTCGGGAACCTCACGCTCCGGATAATTGAAACCTCGGAATGGCAGCCCGGAAAGACGGGCAAACTGGAAATTAGGGTGACTTCTCGGAAAGACGGGATGGCAGGCTGGAAAGACAGCCATATTTTTGGAAATGTTTAACCACGAGGGTGCGGTGGTAAAGGTTGCACCCTCGATAAAAAAGAAAAGATCATGGCAAAACGTAAGCATCGCCATTCTTCGCATAGACATACGGTGCAAGAATTTGGCAACGATATGAATAACCGCTTGGATCGTCAAGCCAGGTTACTGTCGTCTGAACTATCTGAGATAAAAGTGCAACTTCTCGAAAGTTTACACACCGTCGATGAAGCGTTACAGAGACTGCAATGTTTGAGTAACATCGCATCTCAGCTTCCTCGTTCTCGTAATAATATTGATACTGGCCAGTCTTATCCTCAGGAATTATTCCGTAAGGTTGGAAAAATGACAAAACACGGCTTAGTGCTTTTTGAAGATCATTCTGGCTTTTGCGAGATTCAATCTGGCGGGAATCGATTGTAACAATGGCTCTCATTAAATACATAAGCTATATCTATTATAAGTGAAACATGAATTTGGATGCAAAGATAAGGATTTTGAGCGAAAAATACTTAATGTTTGCCATAAGTTTAGTTTTCTAAGTGTAGAAAGAATCATGATTAACAACGAGCCGGGCAACGTTTCCCGGTAACTTGGAGGTAGCTGGAATGCAGGGCGCACGGAGTGAGCGACAGGGATTAAAGGCACGGATAAGCTCACATGATAACTGCATGGTAAAATTAGGGAAGAAAGGCGGTTCGACTCCGCCTTCCTCCACCATTAGAAAAGGATTATAATATTGTTAGAATATGAAAAGAGCAATAGACGTAAGCACGAAGGTACGCGAAGGAATACGCAAGACCTTCAAGGTGTCGGACCAGTCGATATGGCTTGCCCTCACCTTCGACCCCAAGCGGGGAGAAAGCGATAAGGCGAAGCGCATACGCCAGTACGCCAAGCTCAACGGCGGCGTGGAGATCGTGGTGGCTGAGAAGGACGACACCCTACTCTTCGACCATGAGGGAAGCTTCAGACAGTACTTCACCAACGGAGCGATACTGGAGTTTGACAAGAAGACCGGTAATGCTATCATCCATTACAATGGCAAGAAATTGGTATCTGTAGATGATGTCATGGTACGTGAGATGAATCAGATCCAGACCCTTGCAAGCGGTTTGAGTCCGGGTAGATTTTCCAAAGAGGTATGCGTTCTGTGTCTGAAGGAATGTTATAAGAACAGAGTTAAAGTAGGAGGATAGAACTATGGATGTTACTTGGTTTTTGATTACTGCCACCGTGAGTATCTGTATAGGTATCTGCATGGGCAGGAACTGGGATTATTTCACCAGCGAAGAATAAAGAAAGGTTATAGTTATGGAATATTACGGCAATACACTTTGCATATCTGCACCAGAGCTTATTGAGACTGGCATCATAACCCAATCCAATTATAAGGCGATGGCTGCAAGAAACCGCATTAACGTGGTACGTCGAGGCGGTGGCGCAAGCGGCTGCACGGCTCTCATTGCCGTAGATAGCTTGCCTACCAAATACCGCAAGGCGGTGGAGGAAGAATTCCCCGGTGGTCCTGAAGTAAGGCTGCGAGGATGGATAACTTCCAATTACGAGGTGGATCAGCACGCCATGTGCTACTTCCAGAGCAGACAGCAGACGGGCTTGGACCTCACGGCCGAGAAAATCATAGAGTATGTGACGAATGCCTCGGTACTCAATACCTGCATCAAGCTCTACGAACGAGCCTCCGCCTACCGCAAGCTGATGGGCGAACGCTACGACTGGGATATGATGGCCAAGACCATCAAGATATTGAAGGAAACCTATCATCATACCCTACCCGAATCGACACTGAGATTCCGGAAGAAGGTGAATGAGTATAAGGTTGGTGGCTACGGCGTACTGATCAGTGGCAAGTTCGGCAACCAGAACACCCGAAAGGTGGATGTGAAGACCGAAAAATTAGTGCTTGGTCTGCAATGTCTTCCTAACAAGCCTTATAACTCCCAGGTAAAGGAACTGTATGATGCTTTCGTGTGTGGCGAGCTTGACGTATATGATATTCAGACGGGCGAGCTGTTCGACCCGGAAGATTTCTGCGACAAGGACGGAAACCCGAAGAGTTTGAGCGACAGTACCATCCGCAACATCCTGAACAAGCCTAAGAACAGGCTTATCTGGGATAAGAGTCAGCTGAGCTGGAGCACCTTCACGCACGAGAGTATGCCTCACATGCACCGCCATGCCGGAGAATACTCGCTGAGCCAGATAACCATGGATGACGTGGATCTGACCCGCAAGCTGAAGGACACGAAACTGAGGGTGAAAGCCTACTATGCCTACGACTCGGTAAGCCAGTGCGTGTTAGGTGCCAGCTATTCCAGGGACAAGGACCAGAACTTAGTGAAGGAATGCTTCAGGGATATGTTCAGGCTGATAGCCAAGCATGGCTGGGGCATTCCGGCAGGTATTGAGGTGGAGAACCACCTGATGTCGGAATATAAGTACACCCTGCTGCAGGAAGGAACGGTGTTCAGCTATGTGCGCTACTGTGCGCCACTGAACTCACAGGAGAAACAGGCAGAAAACCTCAACGGAGCCAAGAAGCGGCGCATCATTCACCGCAACCACGTAGGTATCGGCCGATTCTACGGCAAGTGGAAATACAGAGTGGAATCCAAGAAGATAAGCGATGCGGGCAATGATACCTGGGAGGACAAGCAGTACTTCACCTTCGATGAACTTGTGGCAGACGACCGCCGCGACAACTACGAGTGGAATCATACGCTGCACCCTAACCAGAAGAAATACCCCGGCATGACCCGATGGGACGTACTGATGGAGCATATCAACCCGAACCTGCGCCCATTCGATGCCATTACCCTTGCCCGATATATCGGCGAGAAGGTGGAGACCTCGGTAAGGCGAAACTCTACGGTAAGAGTAGCCTACGCAGACTGGTGGCTGAGCAAGCCCGAAGTATTGGAGCGCTTAGCGCCTAACAACTACAAGGTGACCGCCTACTATCTGCCGGATGAGGACGGGAAGCCACAGGATGTATTCATCTTCCAGGGCGACAGGTTCATCGACCAGGTGGAGAAGGTGGAAACCTACAACCGGGTGATGGCAGAACAGACCGAGGAAGACCGCAGGAAGTTCTATCATCAGCAGAAGAAGGTAAGGGAGTTCAATACCTACGTAGATAACAACATGGTTCCTGCTCTCGGAACGATGGAGGCTGAAAGGAACGTCGGCACGACCGACAGTCAGGCAGAAGAACCGGAAGAGATAAAAGAACTTACTGCAGATATGCCAGGCACGGAGCCAACAGACGTCTTTACGGACGACGAAACCGAGGAGGATATCCTGCAGCGTGCAATCGACATGATATAAACTTCAAAAACTTATGGCAATGATAACAACAGAACAGAAAAAGAAGATTTTGGCGGCGATGGCCCAAGACCGTGTCCGCTTCGACAGTGACAGCAAGCACGCCAAGGTGCTCGGTTTGGCCACCTCAGTCTATTCCATGGTCAAGCAGGGACAGACAGACCGAACCATCAGCGACGGCAACTGGATACGCTTGGCCAGACGCTTGGGCGTAAGTCTGCGCCACGAGATAGAATGGAAGACGGGCAAGACCGACACCTTCATTATCGTGACGAAGCAGCTGGAGGCCGCACAGAGTTCCGCCCTCTCGATGATACTCTGCGACGAGCCTAATATCGGCAAGACCTACACCGCCAAGTATTACGTACAGAGCCACAAGAACGCCGCCTATATAGACTGCTCGCAGGTGAAGACCAAGCGCCGCCTGATACGCAAGATAGCGGCAGAGTTCGGACTTGACAGTAAGGGAACCTACGGGGATGTATATGAAGACCTCACCTACTACCTCCGCTCCATCGACTCACCGCTTATCATCCTCGACGAGGCAGGAGACCTGCAGTATGAGGCATTCTTAGAGCTGAAGGCACTCTGGAACGCCACCGAGCACTGCTGCGGCTGGTATATGATGGGAGCCGACGGACTGAAGGAGAAGATCAACCGAAGCATCGACTGCAAGAAGGTGGGATATACCGAAATGCTGAGCCGTTACGGTGGGCGATACTGTAAGGTGACTCCTGATGACGGCAAGGAGCGCGAGAAGTTCCTGATGAAGCAGGCTGCCATCGTGGCCAAGGTGAATGCACCTGATGGATATGACGTCGCCACCATCGTGAGACAGACCCGAGGCGGATTGAGACGAGTATATACAGAGATAGAGAAGATAAAAATAAGTGAAGAGTGAAGAGTGAAGAGTGAAGAATTCTCTTGCTTTTCCTCATAAGACGGTAAGGGTATCGGATTCTTCACTCTTCATTCTTCACTCTTAAACGAAGTGAGAATATGGCAAAAAGAGCATACAGTCCCAGGGAGATACTGAAGATGACTTACAAGCCGATACCCTGGGGTGGAGAATGGGAGCGGTGCTTCGGGCAGCCGGATATGTATGATACCTGGTTTATCTCGGGACCTTCGGCTGGTGGTAAGAGCTCTTTCGTGATGCAGCTCGCCAAGAAACTCTGCGAATACGGCGTGGTGCTCTACTGTTCTTATGAAGAGAAGGTGAGCATGAGCTTCAAGGAGCGTATCGAGCGGTTTCACATGGAGGAAGAGCAAGGGAGATTCAGAGTCTGCATCGACTCGGATCTGGAGAACCTGAAAAAAATGCTGAAGCAGCGCAAGGGTCCGAAGTTCGTCATTGTAGATTCCTTCCAGCACTCTCACTGGGAATTCGCACAGGTGGAAGCCTTGGTGAATGAGTTTCCCCGAAAGAGTTTTATCTTCATCTCGCAGGAATCGAAGAGCCAGCCATTGGGCAAGCCTGCAGTCAGGCTGAAGTATATGGCGGGTGTGAAAGTAAGAGTCGTCGGCTACGAGGCTGTCTGCCTGGGTCGATACATCGGAGAAGCCGGAGCCACCTTCAAGGTATGGGAGGATGGACTGATTCAGACAAGCAACGGCTTTTAAAGGTAAAAAAGTAAAAAGAGGCTTATTGAAAATAAAGAGTTTAATGTTTAATTAATAAAACCGAAAGATATGAAGGAGATTATCAGTACCATCCAGGAATGGTGGAAGAGAATGGTAGCCGAGCATCATCGCAAGCAAGTGATGAAACGCGAGAAGGAACTTCACCGCGAAGCACTGCGCAGAATCCAAGTGAGGGAGTTTGGAGGCCTGTTGTATTTCTGTTATAACGACATCCCTCTGATCGAGGTTGAAAATTTCTGCATGAGTGCAGAGTATTTATTGCAAAATGTCCGTGCCAAATATGTCGAATATTATCTCACGAAAGACAGTTGGGAGCGATGAAGAGTTACGGAAGATTCTGGCGCGCCTGGAACCGCCTGAGTCATCGCGACAGCGAGGAGGAGAAGCGCTTGATGGTGCAGAACTGGACCAACGGTCGCACGGAGCATCTGAGTGAGATGACTCAGGCGGAGTATGATGCAGCCTGCAAGGAGCTGGAAGCCGCCAGCGGCTACGACCGGGAGCTGAAACGCAGGCGCAGCATCTGTCTTCGTCTGATGCAGGGCCTGCAGATTGACACCAGCGACTGGCAGCGAGTGAACGACTTCTGCCGCAACCCCCGGATCAGCGGCAAGCCCTTCGGTCGTCTGACGACGGCGGAACTGGAAAGCCTGAGCGTGAAGCTTCGCGCCATTGCACGCAAGGGAGGCTTGGGAAGCGAAGAACGAAGCGTGAAGCGTGAAGAGCGAAACATCAACAATCAATTCATATTAATAAGCAATGGAAGCAATGGAAACAAAGAAAAACCCAATTGACCTGTCGCAGATGACGGCAGAAGAGAAGAAGGCTCTACTTGCCCAGCTCAACGCTGACGCAAACGAGAGCCGCCAGGCCAAGCGCGATGCCTACGAGAGTCTTCGCGCTGAGTTCATGCACCGTGTGGAAGAGTTCTTAGTGAACGTGACCGCCGACGTGAAAGGTTTCAAGCAATGGCTTGAGAAAGAGTCGGAAGGCTTCATCTCGGTGATGCGCGACTACGGTCAGCTGAAGAATGCCGACCAGCGCAACTACACGATCACCGACGGCGACTTCCGCCTGCAGGTGGCGAGCAACAGCGTGAAGGGCTTCGACGAGCGTGCCGACATGGCAGCCGAGCGCTTGGTGGCCTATCTGAAGAACTACATGCAGAAGAGCGAGAAGGGCCAGGAAGATCCGATGTACCAGTTGGCGATGACGCTCCTGGAGCGCAACCAGCGTGGCGACCTGGACTACAAGAGCATCTCGAAGCTCTACGAGTTGGAAGATAAGTTTGGCGACCAGGAATATAAGGACATCATGATGCTCTTCAAGGAGTCGAACGTGGTACAGAAGACAGCCGTGAACTATTACTTCTTCCGTCGTCACAAGGAGACGGGCGTGTGGATGCGTATAGAGCCCAGCTTCTGCAGGCTGTGATATTTTAAAGGTAAAAATGTAAAAAGGTAAAAGAGCCTTCTTGCTGAAGTTTAATTAGAAAAGCATACGATCATCGATGAGGAATCTGAAGCGCGGCCGTCGAGGCTTGAGTTACAAGAAGCGCGTAGCCGACATCAACAGCATATACGACAGATATGCGAAGCTCGGCATATCGAACCGCGAGATATGGCGCCGCTATATCTATCCGCACTATGCCATCTCGGAGCGCCAGCTGTACAATATCCTCAACGCCAGTGCCGACCCCCGCAATGAGATTCCAGTCGATGATGAGCTTTTCTTGCAGTTTGACGAACCCGAAAAGTAAATAAGAGCGTATGGAAGAGATTGTCAATCGTATCGTAGCCTATGCCAAGCAACAGGTCAAGGAACTAACTCTGCAGGACCAAGCCTTGGTGTATCAGGAGTTGGAGGGCCGCATGTCGGACCTGAATCTGCAAGCCCTGCATGATGACTATCTTGCCGATGGGCTGTATTGCTGATAAATAATAAAGACTATGGACGTAAACAAAGACTTGAGCATTCTGATGCGCCACATCCTGTCTGACATACGAGTGGAGATCGGCGACGAGTTCGACAAGAACTTTGAGCGTCAGGGTTTCTTCACCAAGGCATGGGCAAGGCGGAAAAGTCCGATAAGAGGCGACGGGCATATCCTCGTAGCCTCGGGCGACCTGAGGAAGAGCGTTCAGAGCCGGAGCGATGCCACCTCTATCACGTTCTACTCCTCCTCTCCCTATGCAGCTATACATAACGAAGGTGGAGAAATCAAGGTAACGGAGAAGATGAAGCGGTATTTTCGAGCCAAGTTCTATGAGTCGATGGGAATGACCAAGAAGCAGGGCGGCAAGCGTCGCACTTTGACGGATGGTGGCTTCTATGCTTGGACTTCCAAGATGAATCTTAATTCTAACGCCGAGTTCTGGCGGGCAATGGCGCTGATGAAGGTGGGTAAGACCATTAAGATCCCGAAACGCCAGTTCTTGGGCATGGCCCCGGAAGTGGAGAGAGAAGTGACAAAGATCATCGAGGATGAGCTTGAGGAGTATTTTAATCATTTAAATATTTAATGTTGAATTATGGACGGAAGACTGAGTTTATTTAACAATACAAAGCGTGTGATCAATTTAAAGGTGCCCGAGGTGCAGCACGTGGATTTGTACAACGAGAATGTGGAGTATGTGGACGAGGAGAGCCCCTGGCAGCGCCCTGCCGTATTCATCGAGTTCGGCGATATTGAATGGCGACCGCTTACAGGTTCTAAGCTATCGCAGCGCGGCGAGGGCGATGTAAGGCTTCATATAGTGACAGACTGGGCAGAGGGCGGCTTTGAAGCAGCCTACCACCTTACGAACAAGGTGCTGAATGCTCTTGTGGGAACAGGAGCGAATACTGAGACTTACACAGCGTACTGCCCGCACACGACAATGACCTGCCGCAGTCATGGCGAGCTGATGGAGAACATAGAGGTGATGCATGTGAAGTATCTGCGGACAATCAGGTAAAGGCAAACATACGTTGGCACGGCTACGAGAAGATAAGTTTCAAGAGTTAAGGAATATCTTATATCATATATTTCACTGTTTGTTAGTAATTTATTTTTAGATGTTATTAAACATTCCATTCTTGTAAATCCCGTGAGGGTGTCAGAATGTTTTAAGTTAGCAGTATGCCCTGTGGCTTTTTTTAACTATACTCTCATTTCGGGGTTGGCGAACCCCAGCAGGCTGTGAAGTCCCGCGAAGATGAATAGATCATTTTTTGATTTCTTAGGTTTAAGTTTTGTATACATAGCCGCAGGCGGTCGGGGTTGGCGAACCCTGAAACGACAGAGGGGCTGCATCGTGATGATGCAGCCCCCTTTTTGGCTCAAGTAAGAGTTATTCAAGTTTCGCAAGCTCAGAAGTTAAAGGAGTTAAAGGAGTTATCGCTCCCTACGGTCGCTGAGGAGTTAAGACAACAGTCTTTTTGGCGTATTTTTTTTAAGCAGCAAGACATACGTCTTAACTCCTTAACTCCCTTAACTCCTTTCACTTCCTGATATGCGAAAGTTCAGTAAGAGTTATTCGCCGTCGCCTCCGCCCTGTGGTGTATCTCCACCTCCAGACTGTGTGCCCTGTGACGCGTCTGATGACGAGGAACCGCCGCCCCCTTGCGCAGGGCTATCACCTCCAGAGGCAGGCGGTGTGTTGCCATTGTCGTCCTTCTGCGCCTTGGCTTTTCGCTTAGCCTCTTCCTGTTCGTTGCGGCTTGCCACGAAGTTGAAGGCAGCATCCTCCTTCAGGTTCTCGAAGAGCTTGCCAGGATTCCACACCACGTTGACCTTCTCCACGCAGGTGACAGGGTTGTAGTCCTTGGCGAGTTCCGTGCCCTTACCGTGCAGGGTGACGTAGAATTCTCCGAGCTTGCCTAACTCCACCTTCTTTCCGGCAAGGAGCATTTCGCGCAGACACTTCACGGCCTTGCCGAGGATAGCTTCCACGTCCTCTGCATCGTATGTGCTGCCGTGGCTTGAGATATGCTCGCTGAACTTGGCGAGTGTCATCTTCTCGGTGTACTGAGCCACACCGTAGGCTTTCTTTGGGTCCTGCTTCTTGGCAGGGTTGCCCATCATTGCAATACTGTAATTGATCATTTACTTTTAAGATTAAAATGTGAATATAATGGTGATAGAACACCGTTAGAATATCGTTTTTGCATCCCTATAGGGACGAGGCTCCATCCCTAATAGGGACCGATGCTCATCGGTAGTAGGGATAGGGGTCCAGCCTTAGTAGGGGCTGTTCAGCTGTGCTATAATTGCCTTGGATTTCTCCGTAAGGGTCAGTCTCTTTGCTGACAACTTCTCTGCTGCCAACTTCTCTGCTGCCAACTTCTCTGCTGCCAACTTTTCGGCTGTAGCAGTATCGGATAGCAGGATAGACTTTCCGAAGTCTCCTTTTTTGTTTTCACACGCCTGACAGACCACACAGCCCTGCTCTCTTCTTACGCAGAACTCGACGCCTGCACGGCTCATGGTTTGCAGCGTGGTGGCCCGAAGCACGCAGTCGGGGAAGGAAAGCTTTGCGAGGGTCTTCTTGCTTTGCTTCAGGTTGTCATCATTGGCTTTTTTTACTGCCTTGTGGAGGTCGGGAGCAGTGGTACAGATGATATCGCCCATCATATTGGTGACGAATGCGGTCCCCACATTCGCTCCGTTCTCGTAAGTGATACTACATGATACACCGATATAGGTGAGGTCCTTTTTGATGCTGCTCATGGCTGGTGCGAAGAGAAGGAACGGAATGCCGCGCTCTACGTACCAGTTGCAAATCTTCGAGAAGATGGAGAACGGAGGGTTGTCTATTACCACGCAGTTGTCGGGATAGTCGAAGTGCTCGAAATCTCCTCCAGGATAGAAGGGGCGTACCACAGGGCGGTCGCCAATGTCGAGGTGCTTGCGTGCCCAGTCTAATACTGCTTCATACACAGGTGGGGGGGTATAGCAGTCGTCTGTTGTCTTCTTCGGCTTGAATTTTTCTATAAATTCATTATAATTTTGTTTTTTCTTGCTCATATCCTTGTGAAATTGAAATGTTTATTATAAGTTTGCGTATTGTATAACTTAAAACATTTATAGATTATGAAATTTTTATCAAAGTATTCCACTGGTGCAATGAAGGAATTAGTCGAGAACCAATCACAGACGGAAGGTTTATTACTAAAGTTGCTTTCCCATCAGACAATGTTAGATGCCACTGTACTTGGGCTATTAGCTGCTCTTTGTGATAGACCGCAGTCAAGCCGTTGCATTCTTGTTTTGACAACTCTTGGTGTGCTGTTATTATTCTTAGCTCTTGCTGGGGGTGTGGCTTATATGTTTCGCTACTATTCATTACAGATAACAATTTACAACAATCGCTATCAAGAATTGACCAGAGAGGATCCTGACTACGAAGAATCAAGCGAGGATATTCCCATGAAGTATATAGTCTCTGCTTTATTCTGCCCCATAGGCTCAGTGGCCGGTCTATTGTTTTTACTCTTATCATTTTTGCTATTTCTATGGTCGTAGTCCATTGCTTATTCTTTTCTTCCTTGCTTTTTTGGTTCATTTCGTCCAAAAAAGACAAAGACTCTTTGATTTTTTCTTCCATATTCTTGCAAGTTTAAAAATATTATTGTATCTTTGCAGCGGATCATTCCTCGTAAGAGGTTTGGACCCCACATTCAGGCAGTCTTGATTATTTCAAGTCTGCCTGTCTTATTTTAAATCCTTTTGCTGTAATTTCGTCATAGGTATAGGTTTTATCCTTTTCGTCTATAACAATCATTACGGTTTTCAGATTTGTTCTTCTAACTCTATCATGTAGAGCGCTGCTTAAATCGTTTAACGAGATTCCAGAATCAACGAATAAAACTATATCGTCTGCTTGTTTTGCCCCCTTTCTTATCAGGTTGTCGATAGAGCTTTTTGTAGGTGTGGTGTTAACCTTGTATTCCTGCTCTATTCCTAATGTTCTGTTAAAACTATCTGCAGAAGTTTCGTTTTGGGGATTTGCGATAAGGTCTATTTCGTGCTCGTGTTTTTCGGCAAGATATGTTGCAACCCTTACGTTTTCTTTCTTTTCCGTCTTGCCGTGTTTAGAACTTACACGAACCTTGCCGCGCCTTGTTTCGCATTCGTAGAATGTCTCGGGATCATCTTCCTGTCGTCTTGCCCAGCATTCGCGAGTCTTGATACATGAAGCGCACAAGTTGTTTTCTGGTACAAATGAAAGTTTTAGCTTTCCTTTCGCCACATCGCAGTCATTACACCGCCTGATGGTGTAAGGGTTGTAGTCGGGCATGGTTTTGCCCTGCTTGCCACTGTTGAAGCGGAAGATGTTGTATCGTTCGCCGTTCATAGCCTCCTCGCCCCTGCTCATGGCTTCAGAGTGCTCTGTGGTCGGGTATTTCTGCTTGCGCACCTGTACCACGGTACAGCGGCAGTTCCATCCATTCGGCGGGTAATAGGTTTCCCAGAAAGAGTCGCTCATCGGGAGTGTTACCCCATCGAGGGCAGCGTGTTCCGGGCGCACCTTGTCATCCTTGGCCGTGCGGTACTGCAGGTTGTATCGGTCGCCGTCCTCGCTGAACTGTTCCCACTTCGCTGCCATGGTGGCAGAAGCCTGTACGAAGTTGTATTCGGCGTGCAGATAGTTGGCATTGTAGGTGCCGTTGATCTTTTGTACATCGTTCAGGAAGCGTTCGAACGGCTTTTTATTGCCGTTCTCATCGAGCATGGAAGGGAAAGCCTCGTTGAGCTCGTGGAACGTCTTGATGCCCGAGAAAATGTAGTTTGAGCGGGTAAGCCGCTCGCGCATCTTGTCGCTCATCTTGACTTGAACGAAGCTATTATTAAGCATCGTGGCGTGGGTGCTGATAAACTCTTGTACATCCTTATTGCCAAGGATGTCAACGGTAAAAGTGCTGCCTTCTTGGCGGAACATCGCCTTGAGTGCGTTCTTGTACTTCTTCGTGAGGTCTTCGTTAGGCAAACAAACTTTCTTTCCAGAGCCGTAGTCAAGTAGTTGCTTGGCAATAGGAGTTTTTGTCTGTTTCATGTGGGAGAGTGCAAGGATTTCCTCAGGGAAAGCCTTACCACTTAGTATTGCAGAGATCAGTTCCGCCTCAAACTCGGCACGATTGGTAAGGGAATACTCGGACAGTTGCTTCTTGACAAATTTTCTGTCCGCGTTGTCCAAGCTCCATTCGTGTTCGACCGATCGAAAGAAATCGGGATCATTACAAAAGTCGATGTAATGCCCTAATTCGTGTAAGATGGTGTTTCTTTGTACATGCCATCCTCCACGGACTGCATCATCAGTGTCCTTTACCCATGTTTTATAAGCACGTTTATTCACTTTGATGATATTGGGTGCTCCTTCGCATATAGCAGCGTGGAAATTTGCACGAGTTAGACCAGAAAAACGTTTTCTTCCTCCTAAATCCGCCTCACGCAAATCGGGTAGTTCTGTTACAATCCCACTTCTTAACACAATCCGTGCAGCCTCTTCGGCATCTTCTCTTGCATACTTATTGCTGATAGCGCTTGCCCATTTTTTTGCTATTTCTTCAATATCCTCCTCTTTGGTCAAAGATATGAATGGCGGCACGTCCATGCCTTTCAGTATCTCCTTGTATCTCGAGTGTAGCCCCTCGTAAGCTTCGGGGCTCAGTCGAAAAAATTCTTCAGGTCCTTTTTGTTGTCCTTCGGGTCTTCCTTTTTGTCTGCAGGTTCACTGCCGAAGAGTGAAGGCTGCTTGATGCGTTCACCTACGGGCATATTGTATTTGTCGGCGAAGTACTTGCCGTCCACCTCGTATCGGTCGGAGATCATCTTCTCATACTCCATCTGCTGCTCCGGGGTATAGCTTGGGCTGTCATCCCATGCGAAGTGATAACCCTGCAGAGGGAAACCGTGGCTGATCATGCGGGGAATCAGCTGGTTGTTGATGGTGTTGGCGAGCAACTTGGCATCACTCTCCACCAAGTTTTCGAATACCTTCAGGTGGGTCTGGCTCTGCGAGAGGCTGCTACCATCCTCGATAGTCATGGTCTGGCCGATGATGAGTTTGGAGATTTCGGAGTTGGCACGATCCACACGCTTGTCGTAAACATTGAACGCGTCGCTCTTGGCGCTTTCTACGATTTGGATTTCCGTGCCCGTAGGCACTACGACATAGCCAGCCTGACCCATGCGCGCCATCATGTCGCTGATGCGGTCCACCTCCTTCTGGTCTCTCGAGCTGGTGGTGGCAATGCGCAGCGGCATGCCGAAGATCTCGCTGAAGACATCCCATGCCGCCAGTACGTTCTTCTTAGGTATGCAGTGGAGCGAAGCTTTGAGGTAGAGGCCGAGGTCGTCGGGTTTGCCCACCTCGATGAGATTGCCGAACCATTCCGGCTCGTGGTAGTCGATTCCAGTGGTCCAATCCTGTCCGAGGTCGGTGATGACGCGGTGGTGCTCGGGGATGACGTACTTGCGATCTACCAACGTCACACTGTTATAAGCGAGGCATCCGTCTCCATCGGTACCGAGGTCTCCGAGTTCGATGAGCGAGTGTCCCCAGTAGGGAGTAGTAAGCACGAGGCGGCAGAACTCCACGAACCATTCCTGTTCGAGGAAGTGCTTGAGGTCGTCGTTGGGTGTGCCGTTCTTGTCCTCCAACTTGAAAGAGCGAGACATGACGAAGCCCTTTCGCTGGTCGATACAGCCAGAGAGGTGGGCATCTATCTCGGTGTCGCGATAGATGTCGTAGAGCGCCTGGCGGTTAGGGCTTTCCACGCTGATGGCGAGCTGCCACGCACGTCGCCACTTCTGTATATCACCCTTGGTGAGCGCCTCGGTGGTACGCTGCAGTTTGGCGATGATGCTTTCCACCTGTCGGCGGTTGTTCTTGCCTATCAGTTCGATGTCACCATATTTAGTTCTCCAGAGCTGCGGCTTGCCGAGGAATGCCCTCCAGGCATCCTCTATGCGGTCTTTGGCTCTATTTATGTTCAATCTTGCCATTTTCGTTTAATTAGAAATGATAATTTATTAAAGTTTCGCAAGTTTAGAAGTTAATGAAGTTAAAGGAGTTATCGCTCCCTACGGTCGCTGAGGAGTTAAGACAATAGTCTTTTTGGCGTAGTTATTAAGCTGCAAGACATACGTCTTAACTCCTTAACTTCCTTAACTCCTTTAACTTCCTGATATGCGAAAGTTCAGTAATTTAGAAATGTTTACGGCCGAATTACCAGCTGTGGCGGTCGGGTCCGTTGCCGTATGCCAGGACACCTCCCTGCGAGATGTCGTTGCCCGACTCGTCAGTGGCGACGGGGAGGTCGGGTACTATCTTGCCCGCCTGTACCCCTTCGAGCCACTTGACGGCCCGCTCGTAACGTTCCTTGCGGGTCTCGTAGCCCATACGGTTGGGGAGCGATGCAGTCATGTTGTAGAGCGCGATGTCGGCGGTGTACATGACGAGCTGGCGGTTTCGCTCATTGCCTTGGGTGGCAAAGATGCGGTCGGTGTCGTACTTGGGTCGCAGATAGCCTGCCACTTCCTCCTGTGCCTCCGCGATGGCGTTGCTGATATTGTCGGGGTCGGCACCCGTGATGGCCTTGAGCGAAGCTTCGCTGCTCACGACCTTGAAGTCTTCCTGTGTGATGAAACTCATAATTTAATGAGAAATTAGAAATGTTTTTGTTACCATGAATTCTTTGGGCGCATTCTCTTGACTATTCTCGGAACGAAGGCAGCCACTCTGCCCTGCTTCTGGAGGATGTAGATAGCGCCCTCGTCGGCATCGGGCGCATCGTCGTGTGCACGGCTGCCGTGTTCGAGCGAAAGCGTCTGGTCGATGCCCACCTGCATATCCTCGGAGTCTCGGAGCGCCTCGTTGTAGAACACCACGCCACGCTCCCAGAGTGGAGCTATGGACTCGATGCGCTGCAGCTTGTCGGGCTTCTTGCGGTTATCGGCCGTGATGGGCAGCTGGTAGCCCCGCAGGTCGCCCTCGGCGGCAAACTCATCGAGGGCGGTGTCCTGCATCAGGTTTGCCTCCATGAGGAACTGGATGCTGGCCCCCTCCTCCAAGCTTCGCTCGTAGAGATTGTAGAGCCATCTCACCATGGCACCCGTGGTTTCCTGGCGCACGAAACAGTCGATGAGGTGCAGTTCCTTGCCGATGCTACCCCAGAGTCGGCACGCCTTGTAGTCGTTCTCGGTGGTGGACTTCCACGACGGGTCGGTATAGCAGACCAGGGCATCGTACTTCGAGAGCCGGGGCATACGCTTGTACTTGATCCATTCGTGTCGGAAGATGGTACCGTCCTTGATAGGGTTGTGCATCATCTCCTTGTTCCAGTCGCGGTAGCCCACGAACTCACGGTAAGCGTCCACCTCCTCGCGTGTCCATTTCTCCTTCCATGTAGGGTCTCCGTTCTTGTCCACGGCATAGACCTTGGAGAGGAACACGCCCTTGGTGTGGGCGATGTTGAAGAGCACGGAGTTCTTCGAGATGAGGTTGCCCACCATGATGAAGCGGCCACGGCCCACATCCAAGGATCCGAAGAGGGCCGACTTGACCCACGAGGTAAGTTCGCGGACACGCTTCTCATTCTTGCAGAGCTCATCATCATCGAGGTCGTCGATGACGATATAGTCGGGACGTGCCTCACGGTCGCGCAGACCACGGGGACTCTGACCGCGGCCACAGGCCAGGAACTTGACGCCGCACTGTGCCTTGAACTCGCCATCGGTCCAGTCGCCGCCGTTAGGCTTCTGTTCTCCGAAATCCGCTTTGAGTCGGTCGTTGTATTCCAGTTCTGCCTGTATATCGCCCAAGAGTCGGCAGGCAGCATCCTCGCTCTTGCCCACGATGACCATGAAGTTGATGAGTCTGAGGGGCTGGAACATGAGCCACAGGGGCAGGAATACGTCCAGATGGGTACTCTTGGCGTGACCACGAGGCCACATGAACACCGCCTTCAGGTTGGGCGTAGACCTCACCTTGCGTGCTGCCAGGTTATGGAACGGCGCATTGTGGATGGTGCGCAGCACCTTGCCGGTGGTCTTATCCTTGAGCTGCAGGAAGTGCGGAAAATAATATTCGCAGAAGGCAGCATAGTCCCTCTGCAGGGAAGCAATGCGTTTATTCCGCTCTGTCTTGCTTTCGGGTGCCATGAGCGAGGTGTCGGTGAGCGCTGCTATCTGCTTGCAGTGTTCGCGCCACGCCTCGATGGCCTGTTTCTTTTCTGATAGTGTAGCCATCCTTCTTTGCTTTTGTTATTATTGTTATACCTTAGAGTTCGCAACTGAAACCATTGTTCATCTTATCGGAGATGAAGAGATCCTGGTAATAGTTGAATGTCTTGAGAAGTTCGGGTGTGATGTTCGGGTCGGTCTGAGCACGGAACTGCATCCACTTAGAGAAGGCCATGAACACCTCGATGGCATCCACCACGTTAGCTTTCTTGTCGAGTTTCTGAATGACGGACGAGAGCTTGGCCAATCGGTCGCCCAGTCCGGAAATCTTGTCTGGGTCGCCGGATTCGTTTACCTGACTGATGAGGGTGTCGATGGTAAGGAGGAGTTTGTTGACCAGCTCCGGACGTGTGACGTTCTTGGCTGCCCGCTGCTCTTTCCATCCCTCCGTGTTGGCCCACTTGGATATTGTTACCCTTGATACCTCAATCTGCTCGGCTATCTCTGCCTGTTCCTTACCCGCCATATAGAGGGTTCGGGCGAGGTTCTTCTTACGTTCTAATTCTGCTTTTGTCATATTCGAATGTTGTTATAATGTAAATAGAAAACCACGGAGGCGACTGGCGCCCTGCGGGGTTTGGTATTGCAAAATTGCGACTTTTTGGGCAATCTGCAAAAATAGTGTGCAGCGGCTTCACGGAAGTGTGCAAGCATTTCATACTTTTTTGGAGGATATGCGAAAAGTTAGTAATATTGCATCCGAAAAAAACATTTAAAGGCAAAAAGAGCCTTCTTGCTTTTAAAGGTAAAAAGGTAAAAAAAGTAAAAAAGATATGAGCAAAGGAAAACGAGTAAGAATCAGTAATGAGAGCGTGAACTGCTACGGCACTCGAATCCTCACATCAGGCATCGACCTGGCGCAGTATCAGCGCAACCCGGTGCTGCTCTACATGCACGAGCGCGGCAAGGTGGTAGGCTTGGTGAAGGATGTGAAGGTGGAAGGCCAGGACGTGACTGGCGAGTTGGTCTTTGACGAGGCTACGGACCTGTCGCGACAGCTGAAGAAGCAATGGGAGTTCGGTAGCGTGAAAATGGTGAGCGCAAACTTCCAGGTCTTGGAGATGAGCGACGACAAGCAGTTGCTCGCCGAGGGTCAGCAGAGACCGACGGTGACGAAATCGAAACTCATCGAGGTGAGTGTGGTGGATATTGGCGGCAATGATGACGCCATCGTGCTCACTCATGAAGGTAAGACAATCTCACTTTCAGCAGGACAGAATGCCATCGACGGCGTTCTTCCCCTATTAGATAATGTAAGTAAAACCCCATTAAAAAACAAAGAAATGGAATTAAAAGATTTAGCAATCAAGTTGGGTCTGAAGGAGACCGCAACAGAAGCAGAAGTGAACGAGAAGCTCGCAAGCCTCAGTCTTGCGGCAGGTAAGGTGACCGCCTTGGAGAACCAGGTACAGACACTCCAGGCGCAGCAACAGGCCGTGGAGTTGGCCGCTGTCACACGTGCGGTGGAAACCGCCATCGCCGAGAAGCGACTTGCTGCAGGCATGAAGGATCACTTCGTGGAACTGGGCAAGAAGTTGGGTCTGGAGCAGTTGAATCTCACCCTGTCGGCCATGCAGCCCCAAGGCAAGATTACGGCTACCCTGCACCGAACCGACAAGGGTAATATCGTGGCAGACCCACAGGACTACTCGAAGTACGAGAAGCTGAGTGACGTGCCAGCCAACGTGATGATGGACCTGCATGACAACCACCACGACGAATTCGTGCGCCTCTACAAGGCAGAGTACCACTTTGAACCTGCCTAAAGGTAAAAAGGTAAAAGAGTAAAAAGGTAAAAAGAGCCTTCTTGCTTTTCAAAGGTAAAAAGGTAAAAGAGTAAAAAGGTAAAAAATAAAAAACGACAATGAAAAAGAAAACAATTATCAAGATCATGACGGCATTGTTCTTCAATGCCATTGTGGGTGGAATTATCGCAACGCTGTTGGGCTGCAGCGCCATTGGAGGCGCTATCGTGGCCAGTCTCATCGCCATCGCGGTGCCTGGCTTTATGCCCGAGGATGCTGCATGTGATGGCGTGCTGACCGAAGTATGGACGGGTGAGCTGATCAGGGCTCTCCGCGGAAAACTGGACGCAGCATGGCTCAACGGTGTGCCCGACCAGAGTTCTATCGTCAACAACGACGTAATCCACCTCGTAGATGTGGGTGCCGACCCACAGGTGCTTGTCAACAACACCACCTACCCACTGGACATTCAGGAGTTAGAGGACGGCGACAAGACCTTCTCGCTTGACAAGTTCCAGACCAAGGTGGTGCCAGTGACCGACGACGAGCTGTATGCGCTCAGTTACGACAAGATGGCACGCGTGAAGGAAAGTTGTGCCAACGCCCTGAACGACGCCAAGTATGCCAAGGCAGCCCATGCGCTCTGTCCTACGAAGAACACGGACAAGACCCCTGTGCTCGTGACTACCGGCGCAGTGGACGCCGCCACCAAGCGCATCAAGCTCTGCATTGACGACGTTGTGGCTCTGAAGCGTAAGCTCGACGCATTAGGCGTGCCTGTGACTGACCGCCGTCTGGTGCTCTGTACGGACCACGTAAACGACCTCCTCGAGACCGACCAGGCATTCAAGGAGCAGTATAACATCAACCGCAACGACGGTACCGTAGGCCGCCTCTATGGCTTCGACATCTACGAGTACGGTGCCTGTCCTACCTACAGTACTGCAGGCGTGAAGAACACCCTTGGCGCCACACCTAAGGCTGGCGAGTTCCAGTGCTCGTTCGCATTCTACGTGCCCCGTGTGTTCAAGGCCACAGGTACTACCAAGATGTACTACAGCCCTGCGGAGAGTGATCCTCAGTATCAGCGCAACTTAGTGTCTTACCGTCACTACTTCATCTGTATGCCTAAGAAGGAGGATGCCGGCGGTGTGATCTACAGCGGCTATAAGGCAGGCTAACAAGGCTTCAAATCTTCATCATATACTTAACATTAAATTCAAACGGTTAGAAAGGCGATGACAGACATGATTATGAACATCCTGCAGTGGGCTATCCCGAGCGGCGGCATAGGTGCTGCCATCGCCTGGATAGCCAACCGAAAAGTAAAGGAGGCCGAGCAGGCGAAGCGCATACACGACACCTTCAAGGAGATGTATGGCGACGTGAGCAAGGAACTCTTAGCTAAACAAAAAGAACTGAACGATGCAGCAGAAGACAATGCAAAGGCTATCGGGGAACTCAACCGCGAGAACGCCCGCACGCGCTATGCGCTCAACCGCCTCACAAGGGCTATCGAGGCTATACAGCTGTGTCCTCATCGTGCTTCTTGTCCTGTCAGCGGCGAGCTGCAGAACCAAGAAGACGGCGCTGACGCAGACGCAACAGAAACAACAAGCAAGCAGCGCAAGCCAAGACAGCAGCGTAAGCCACGACACGACGCAGACGACGAGCCTGACGAGGGCAAGCGTGACGGCTGACGAGGAGTGGCAGCAGGCGTGGCTCATCAGGCCACTGGAGGGTGGCGGTTATCGCATCGAGGGTAGCGGAAAGTCGAAAGAGCAGACGCATCTCGAGGGCGAAAAGTTCGCTGGCCGCACTTCGGAGAGCACTGTTTCCAAGACGAATAGAACGGCATCGGAAAGCCGTTATAACGGTGTAGAAAGCGTGGAAGAGAAGAAGCCTCCCGAACACGACTGGGCGATGTGGACGTATGCGGTTATCGGATTGATCCTAATAGTTTATTTATCAGTAATCATTAAAAAAAGAGAATAGAATATGGAACATATATTAGACGGAACCGACCTCATCCTTTCGGTGGGTGGCGGTGCGCTTGCCTTCAGTACCGGCTGTAAGATAACGACGCAGACGGAGACCGGCGAGCGAGTGACCAAGGAGGCTACGAGCGGCAAGTGGAAGGAGAAGTACGTGAAGAGCTACTCGGAGAGCATCAGCGCCGACGGCGTGGTGTGCACAGACGGCACCTCGGACGCTCCTACCTACGACCAGCTGAAGGATATGCAGATAAGCGGCACTCCTGTGGACGTGACATACAACGTGCGCGAGGCAGGCAGCCGTTCGGGCAAGACAGCCGGTGGCTACAAGGGTAAGTTTATTATCACCTCGCTGGACCTCGACGCCCAGGCAGACGCCGACTCGAAGTACTCCATCCAGCTGGAGAACTGCGGCAAGGTGGAGAAACAGACAACAGGTCTGCAGGAGACGGCTGTAATGAGCCACTCTTCCGACGAGGGTAATCAAAACGTAGTAGACTAAGTTATGAACAAAGGTATATCATATATCACCGTAGGCTGCAGGGAGCTGCCCTGCCGCCTGACGATGGGCGCCATGCTGCTGTATAAGCGCAACATGCAGAAGGACGTGAGCCAGATGAGCGGTGGCGACATCGAGGAGCTTCTGATGTTTATGTGGTGCTGCGTGAAGTGTGCTTGCAAGGCCGACGGAGTGGACTTCGAGACGGACTTTGAGACGTTCTGCTGCCAGATTACTCCCGACGACCTGAACGCCTGGAACGAGGCGATGGCACAGACGGGTGAAGATAAAAAAAATAGCCGGAGAAGCTTCGTCGGCTGATGGCTGCGAATATGAGCCAACGGATGTGGAGCATCTGCAGGGCGTGGCGATGGGGTGTATGGGTATGAGCAAGGATGACTTCTGCCGATGCACCCCTTCTGAGTTTTATGCGGCGTATGACGCGTGGTGGCAGCGGGAGACGGACCTGGAGCGTGGCAGGTGGGAGCGCATGAGGATGCAGTGCCTGTGCTCTCTGCAGCCCTACTCGAAGAAGCGACTGAGGGCGCAGGACTTCATGAAGTTCCCATGGGAAAGTGAAGAACAGAAGGCATCATCTTGCCGGAGTCAGCAAAAAGGTCAGAGCCGTGAGGAAATCATGGAACGGTACAGGGAGGCAAAGAAGCGAGCGGGGTTATAGGATAATTGAGAATGAATAATTTAGTCCCCCAGCTTGCTAACGAGAAGCCCGAGAAAGAACAGGAGGAACAATCCGGACAGACTGCCGAAAACCATCATAGGAAACACCACCCCGAAAGAATGGTTTCCGTCGAAGTATATCTTAGTCTGCCACTGGCAGAGCATAAAGAAGAGTATTGCCAGAGCGAACATTATCCGTGTGATACCCCTTGTGGATTTATTCTTTGTGGCTCTCTTCTTGATGACGACTTTAGTTTTTCTATCCATTGTGTTATTGTTTAATATATGACACGCTGCAAATATAAACATAAAATCAGAAACGACCAAACAAAAACGATATAAAAATGTCAAAGGAAGTAAGTTTTACGATAAAAGTGGACGACAAGGGTACCTTGAAGAAGGTAACCATGGATGCAGAACAACTGGGCAGAGCCGTGCGGTCCGTACAAGATGAGAGTGAGAAGGCGAAACGCAGCGTATTGACCTGGGCGGAAACGGCTCAAGCTATTGATGTGTTACAAAGCTCTATCGGAGAACTGCAGGGCGTGGTAAGCGACCTAACCTCTGCTTACCAGGTACAGCTCGTGGCAGAAACTCAAATAGAGACCATCATGCGTCAACGTATGGCAGCCACTGATGAGCAGATACAGAGTATTAAAAATCTCTGCTCAGCACAGCAAGAGTTAGGTGTAATAGGCGACGAGGTGCAGTTGAGTGGAGCGCAGCAGATGGCAACCTTTCTACAAAACAAGCGGAGTCTCGACGTGCTCATTCCTGCCATGAATAATCTTTTGGCGCAACAGAACGGACTGAATGCTACCAACCAAGATGCTGTCAGTATCGGCAATATGATGGGCAAGGCAATGCAGGGACAGGTGGAGACTTTGCAGCGTGTCGGTATAACCTTTGACGAATCCCAGAAGAAGGTACTCCAGTATGGTACCGAGAGCGAACGTGCTGCTATGCTCGCTAAAGTTATCACGCAGAACGTAGGCAACATGAATGCCGAGCTGGCCAAGACAGATGCGGGCAAGCAGAAGCAACTGGAGAATACTCTTGGTGATATTAAGGAACAGATGGGTGCACTCGTACAGGGAATCGCGCCATACGTCACCATGGCTTCGCAGATAACCATTACTATAACGGGTGTGGTAAAGCTCACTACTTCGCTGTATGCCGCCATCAAAGCCTTCAGTACTCTGACGGTGGTGACCGAGGCGACAAGCAGGGCAAAGGTGGGTATGACGGCGGTAGTGAGGGTGTTGACGGCTACAATCCAAGGAGAAGCGGTTGGAGCTACAACTGCGGCTGTAGCGACAAGAGCACTGAGTGTCGCTGTCAAAGGTCTACTAATCTCCACAGGTGTAGGTATCGCTATCGTGGTACTTACTGAAGCTTTCAATTACCTCATGAATAGTAGTGATGAAGCAGCAGACAAGGTGGACGGCCTGACAGAGGCTGAACAGCGTGCCAAGCAGGCTCATCAGCAGACAGCCCAAGAGATTGCAGGAGTACGCAGCGAGATGGACATGAACATTCTCAAACTGAAGAGTTTCAAAGGCAGCAAGGAAGAGGAGAAAAAACTTGTTGGCGAAATGAACACCAAGTATGGCGAGGCAATGGGCTATTACTCCACCGTCGCACAATGGTACACCGCTCTGACCAAGAACTCGAAGATGTACTGCGACCAAATGATCAACGAGATAACCCTGCGCAATCTTGCCAATGAGGCCGCGAATCTGCGACAACAGCAGCACGACATTCTGAGAGACGAGAACGGAAAGACAAGAACCTACAGCACCAAACGGAAGATAAAAACAATCACACACGTATCGGGAGGTGACCCCAATGCTCCTGATGTCACCACAGAGGAGCGCGAGGAGGTAGGTTCGAGCGAGCTCGAGAAAGCACAGGCTAAATACAACGGGTTGCGGCGTAGAGAACGGGCAATCCACAAGCGCATGCAGGCAATAGTGGACAAGTCGGCGTCATACGTACATACAGAGGGATATAGTGCGACACCTCCGTCCGGCACAGGCGGCAGAGTCGGAAGTGGCGGAACTACCAACCATACCCCGGCCGTGACCGACAATAAAGACGACCCACTGAAGGGTAGCATCGACTGGTATACAAAGGCCATTGACGAGAAAAAGAGACAGCTTTACGCCACTGCCAACGAGGCAACCGCCAAGTCTCTCAACAATGAGATGGAGGCGCTGCAGCGCGAACTCTACTTCCTGAAGGTACGCATAGGCGTGGAGGTTCCGCCACCCATAGAGGTGAAGAAAGCCGTCAAACCCATGGCAGAACAGCTGCAGGAGTCGTTCGACGACATGCAGAAGTATCTGAAGGAGCATCCTCTGCAGGTGCAGGCCGACCCCAAGCGCCTGGAGAAGCTGGCGCAGAAGATGGAAGACTTCGAAAAGATCAAGGGCTTAGGCAATGTAGACCTGGGCAACTTTGAGGGCGTAAGGAAGGCGATGACAGATATCCAGGGCATAGTCGCCCCTACCGCTAAGGGCTTCGCTGCAGCCGGTACAGCCTGTCAGGCTCTGGGTGGCGCCATGCAGCAGTTGGGCAGTGACTCGGCAGCAGCCAAGGCAGGATTGTTAATGGCAGCCATCGGACAGTTAGCGCTGTCGTTGGCCACGGCGATGACCGACGCTGCTAAGCAGAGCTGGATAACATGGTTGGCCTTCGGAATATCGGGTACAGCGCAACTCGTGAGCATGGTGGCGACGATCAGTCAGTTTGCCACGGGTGGTATCGTGGGCGGCAACAGCAAGAGCGGCGACCGCGTGCTGGCCCGTGTGAACTCTGGCGAGATGATACTGAACGCAGCCCAGCAGGCTCAGCTCTTCGCCATCGCCAACGGCAGGATGCAGCCCACGGTGAACACGGACGTCCTGGCAGGACTGATGGCAGGAGGCGCAGGCGGCGTGAAGGCTGGCAGCGTGGTGGGAAAGATAAGAGGTAGGGACATCGTGCTGGTGACCGCCAACGAGACCCGCCAGATGCGCCGTCGGTCGAACATCAAGATCTGATTGAAAGGTAAAAAGGTAAAAAAGTAAAAAAGTAAAAAAAACAGATATGTATATACACGGAAGTTACTGTAACGAGAGAGACGTGGAGGTGAAGGTGGAGATACTGACCCACGGCGACCGAACGAAGGAGGTGGAGATAGGTGGCGAGGGAAGCGACATCAGCTGGAGCGAGGACCCCGTGGAGACGAGTACGCAGGTGAACGACAGCTTCGACGTGCTGCTGATGAGTCAGGCGAGCGTGCGGCTGCTGTGCCGCAACTATGTGGCAGACTTCTTCTGCTCGTCGTGCCGCGACGCGGTGGTGAACATCTACGAGGGCGGTCGCTGTGTGTTTGCCGGCTACGTGGAGCCTCAGGCGTTCTCGCAGGGCTACAACGAGGTGTGGGACGAGGTGGAGCTGACGTGTGTGGACGCACTGGGTGCCCTGCAATACAGCAACTATCGGAACGTGGGCACCGCAGGCTCGTCGTATGAGAGCGTGAAGCTGCAGGCCAGACAGCGCAGCTTCCATGACATCGTGAGCGAGATACTGACGGGGGTGACGGAGAACCTGGATATATCGGGCGGCAGAAAGACGGCCGTGCTGTACGATGGGTCGAAGGCCATCGACGCTACCGATGCCCACCGCTACTCCATCCTGGACGACCTGAGCATCAGCGAGCTGCTCTTTCTCGGCGAAGAGGAGGACGACGTGTGGACACAGGAGGACGTGTTGAGCGAGGTACTGCGCTATCTGAATCTTCACATCGTACAGGACGGCTGGAGGATGTACGTCTTCAGTTGGGAGACGATAAGAGCCGGTGAGGCTACGACATGGTGCAACATAGAAGACGGCACGACAGCCGTACAGACCACACCGGAGAAGGTGACGGTGGAGACGGCCATCGTGGCAGACTGCGACACACAGATAAGCATCGGCGAGACCTACAACCAGTTACTGCTGACGGCGAGTGTGACGAAGACAGAGGAACTGGTGGACGACCCGTTGGACAGCGACTCCTTAGAGAGTGTGTACGGCAAGCGCCAGTTGCTGCTAACGGAGTATAGCGCCGACGGTGAGGGCTGGGCTGCGTATAACGGTATCGTGGGTATGGTGACGAACGAGGGTAAGACAACTTACGAAAATGCAAAGGTGACCGACTGGTTCGCACTGGTGAAGAATCATCCCCGATGGACCTTCTATGCGCCCGACGGCAGGAATATGCTGGAGCTGACAAGCGGAACAGACCAGACGCAGCTGATAGACATGCTGGGCAAGATGATGTGTGCGGCGCTGATAGTGAGCACAGGTAAGGTGCAAAAGAGAGGCGACGGCTCGGACAACTCGCCCACGGCAAGCATCAGCATGACCGACTACATGGTAATAACGACCAACGGCAACGGCAAGGACACGGAGGGTGAGTACCGGCCGTCGGCAGACGACATCAAGAACGCCATACCCTGCGCGGAATATACGGGCAACGTGGCGGGAGGTGTGCTGTCGCCTGCCGACCCGATGGTGACCAACTATATAGTGATATCTGGCAAGATGGTGCTGAACCCGCTGATGAAGATGACGGACTACTGTACGACACTCTACGACAGATTCCTGTACGAGCGGGAACATCCGCAGCCGTTCCCCTATTATTGGCACAAGACGGTGCCGAGCCGCAACAACAGCGACGGCAGATACTACACTCGCAAGCACTGGCACGAGGAGGCGACAGCGATAACGGGCAGTGCCTGGAATAAGGGACCAGACATAGAGAGAAACCCAGGCTTCATACCCTACACGGCAGAAGGTCCGCAGGAGTACGAGTATCAGTACAGCGCGTATGGCGACAGCACAGACAAGCTGTCGAAGGTGCCCATCTTAGCGTGTATGCTCATCGTGGGCGACAAGTGCGTGGTGGAGAAGGCTCCTGGCGAGAAGCTCGGCACGGACACGGCTGGTACAGGCAACGGCGAGAAGCAGGACTACGTGTGGCAGAAGTACAAGACCAAGGCCGAGTGCAGCAGTGATGATGAATACTATGCGCAGAGCTTTACCATCGGTGTAGACCCGAAAATAGGCGACAAGATGGTGGGTACGGTGTTCGACGTACAGAATAACGTGTGGTACTACGACGGCATAGACGCAGAAGGCACTGCCATCCCTGTGAGGTATGAGGACAAGGTGAGCGGACAGGTGAAATTCATCATCCTCGGTCCTGTGAACATTACATGGGAGGAGATCGTGAGGAGGCATCCCTCGTTCTGGCGGCACACGAAATGGTCGACCCGCAGCGTGCCACTCCTGGCGCACACCTCGTCGATCATGGTGGAGAAGTTCGAGGTGAAGGTGGTGAGCGACAACGGAAAGGCAGAGGTGCCAGCTGGCGACAGAGACATCGTGTATATGAGCGACACGCAGGAGGCCTTCGTCAACAAGAAGGATGACCTGGAGTTCAAGATCACGACCGCGCTGACAGCCGCGGACTGCAAGAAACTTGGCGTGGGCAACAGTGTGTTCCTCTCTTCTCCGCTATGTACGGCTACTTCGACACCGCTGCTCTCGATATACAACAGGCGGACACAGGAACAGGCGAAGCCAGAACAGCACTACGTGAACGACTACTGGGAGGAATGGCACGAGCCGAAGGTGCTGATGGAACAGAACTTCATGGATGAAGGCGGCACGGTGTCGCTGTTCAACCTCTACCGGCATCCTGCCATCGGCAAGACCTTCGCTGTGCAGGGTATCAGTCGTAATCTGACAGAAGGCACCGCACAGGTGACAATGAAGGAGACCGATTGAAAGGTAAAAAGGCAAAAAAGTAAAAAGGTAAAAAGAGGCTTCTTGCTTTTAAAGGTAAAAAGGTAAAAAGAGGCTTCTTGCTTTAGAAAGAGTTTAGAACAACATTCAAATCGTGTTAGAATATGATTAAAACGAAGATATACACCAAGCCTAAGAACACGGGCGCATCGGGCGGCAGTACAACCAGGGTGACCCGCCTGCAAGGTATTGCGACAGAAGCCGAATATGCCAGCAAGGCTGGGCGCGCGTCTGAGGCAGACAAGGCCAAGGAGGCAGGCAGCGCACAGTATGCAGAGCAGGCAGGACATGCCGGTACTGCAGGTTATGCCACGAAGGCTGGCGAAGTGGCCCTCTCGGCAGAGGCGCTCGATCACTTCGCACGCAAGGATCAGGACGAGACCTTCGAGGGGAATGTGGGGTTTAAGAAAAACGTGAATATCGAGGGTGCAGCTCTCTTTGCCGATGTGGTGGAAATGCTGAAGAAGCTGAAGGCACAGGGCGGCATCGAGACCGACTATGTGCGTTCAGCTAACTACGATGAGGATACGCAGCAGGGCTTCGGGCTGTCGCGCACGAAGAACGGCGGTTATCGCCTGTCGCTGAGCGAGCTGGAGGTGTGGTGTAAGGCCATCTTCCACGAACTCGAGATACGCAAGTTGAGTTATGCAGGCGGTAATGTGTACCTTTCTGGCGCAGGCTCGAAAATTGTGCACGTGGAAGAGCAATACTCTGCATCGGGTGTTGTGACAGGCTGGAAGTGTTATCTCCTGGCAGATGATGGCAGTACGGCGACGCAAAACCTATGGCACGTGAAGGACCAGGCACGCTGTCAAAGCTTCAATATCCTCGAAGGGAAACACGAGGGTGTGAGCAATAAGAGCTACTGGCGACTGGTGACAGAGGTGAGCACTCAGCCTGTGGCCATCAAGGCTGCGGACGGTACGGCGCTGTATGGTGGTAGACTGTTTGACTGGGTGAAATTGTCGGCTACTGACTGCATGGCGGGCAGCGATACTCCTGCAGCTGGCGACACCATCGTGCTCGATGGTGCCAGCGAGGATGCAACACGCCAAGGAGTATTGATGCTTGAGAGTACTGGCAATGGTACACCTCGCATAGTGGGTCTGCGTGGCGTTAACTCATATACGCATGAGGGCAAGGAGGTATTCGTGTTCTCGCCTGACGGCTCAAAGCTCGTAAGTTCAGCCATCGAATGGGTATCGAGTGCTGGTGACACGATACACCTTGTTAATTACAGAGGCGAGTGGCAGAAGGGCGTGAGTTACGGCCATTACGACCAGGTGAACCACAACAACGCACTGTGGACTTGCGTCAACCCCAACGGCTGCAACTCGGAGCCGAAAGACGGAACTTCGGACTGGCAGAAGGTGCTGTCGGGAGAAAAAGGAGAACAGGGCATTAAAGGCGATAAAGGAGAAGATGGAGCAAAAGGAACAGACGGAGAGGATGCTATCTCTATCCTTGTAGAAGATGCTCCGCTCGTTTTTGACACAGATGACAATGGAATTGTACCTGTTAGCATATCAAAGGCTGCGAAGGTAAAGATAATGAGGGGTAACCTGAATATCTCGAATGAATGCAGCAACATTAGTTCAAGGGATGATTTGTGCGTAAATTGCAAATGTGGTGCAACACAGAAGGATGGATATATCGAAGTATCTGTATCAGGCATTCATATTGCAAAGAACGACGTGGTTATTGATGGTGTAAATCAAGGACAGGTTTCTGCAACATCAGGCTATGCGGTCGCACAATTAACTTACAATGGTGTTACCTATTTTCCGCAGGTTCCATTCTCGGTGAACGTGTCGAAGTATATGGGTAGTGTAAAGGCTACGGCAAAGCAGTATCAGTCGCAATTTGAGAAATTGGAAAACGACCTCAAAAGAAGCAATCCTACCATTCTCAACGCCTACACATCTACTATCAAGCAGACAGCAAAGGAGATTACTCTCAGTGTGACTCAGAGCCAGCAAGGACGGCATAACCTCCTGCGAGATACGGCGCTGACGAGACGAGGGGAAATAGCGTACTCGGACGGCCTCTTCCAGCCTACGATAACACAGGGCTTGAACGGCCATAATGCCATCCGATTCTCGGTGACGGGTGACGGAAAGCCTCAGTACAATGGTCTTTTCTGGGGACAGGCCGTCAACGGCATCGCTGTGAAGAAGAATACCGACTATACATTTTCCGCATGGATAAAGTGCGACACGAAGGACTTACGGGTTAGTTCGGAGGTGTTCAAGATGGCTGCGCTGAATGGCAATAGAGGGGACAGAATTATTGCCACCTCGGGTAACACGTATTGGCAGACGAAGGAGAACGAGGTGAACCAGTGGAGGCAGGTGAACTACACCTTCAATACGGGCGACGCAGAGTTTATCGAGGTGAATATCTTTGTCTACAATGTCATAACCGTGGACGGAACCTTTGGTTATACTGCCTCGGGCAACGGATGGATATGTATGCCAATGCTTGAGGAGGGGAGCGAGTACACAGGCTGGACTCCTGCGGAAACGGACTACGACTACCTTGGCGGCAATATGCTCGATGATACGAGGACGCTTGTTGCGAGCGGACAGTTGAGCAACCTTTATACGGCCAATGAGGTGGCACAGGACACCTACGAGGGTGCGTATGCCGTAGTTCACGGAAAGGCAGACAGCAGTAACAATAATATGTGTGACTTCCTGAGATTCAACGGAGAGAACGGAAGGATTCTTAACTTCGAGCTGAGGAAGAATTATGTATTCTCGTTCCTTGCGAAGGGAAGCGGAACTCTGAGAGCACACCTGTACAAGGACAGCGTTCACGTGAATATCTACGCAGAGAACAGCCAGGGAAAGGTGACGGAGAATGTGGCGGACGGAGCATCGAACTTCACTCTGACGAGCGAATGGAAACGATACTGGGTACACTGGCGTATAGACCCTTATACGGGCAATGGCGAAACTGTGTTACCTCAGCGGATACTGCTGCGAGCTGTTGACGGCTGTGAGGCTTGGGTGGCTAAGCCGAAGTTGGAGGAAGGTGCGCTAATGACGGAGTACACAGAGAAGAAGACCGACCTCATCGACAAGGCGACAGCCAAGGCTGCGGGCTTAAATATTACAGCAGATGGTGTGGAGCTGTATGGCGACAAGGTAAAGGTGACAAATAACGGCACTACTGCTGCGATGTTCAAGAGCGGAAAGCTCAATGCCGACTTGATAGATGCTGATACCATCAATGTGCACCACGTGTGGGCAAAAGACAGCAACAACCAGAATACCCTCGCTCATTTCGGCAACTACGACATAGACGAGGCGAGGGATGAAGACGGAAAGCAATATCCTCTCTGGGTAGGTTCGTCGACAGCCTCCGACTCTCCGTTCCGTGTCTCTAAGGATGGCTACATGTATGCTGACAAGGGTGCTTTCGGTGTGAGATATTACGAAGATAAGGAAAGTGGTATACGAAAGAAGTTCGGACGGTTCGAGATAACGGGCGAAGGTCTGTCGAGTGGTGCTGTATTCAAGGAAGACAGCATGATGTTGACAGATACTCGTTTCCAACTGATCAAGGCAGAGGGACGGAGTGCTATATTCATCGACACGGACCAGACTCTCGCTGTTCCTGGCCCTGGAACTTACCTCAGTGCGAAGATGAGGGTAGATGCCATCGATACAACTGACGGCTACCATAGCAACGTGTGCTACTATGCGGTAGCGAAGAACGGCGTGCAGAACTATGCGCTGCGCGGTATTGGTGACGTATCGGTCAACGGTGGAGTATACGGATATAAGTACACGATGATAAATATGACTACCAAGAATGTATTCCTTGATAATACAGGTTTGTTGAGAGGAACTACTTATAACGAAGTGCAGAAAATAGATTCGCTTACCCTGATAGTCAGCTCGAAAAAGTATCTTGCGCTTGCGCTGCCCACTCTCAGTACGATCAAGCAGATACTGTTCGGTTCGCAGTATGTCGATGACAAGTTCTGCGTAAGGCTTACAATCGTGATGGATATTGGCAGCGAGTCCATCGCCATGAGAGGAAGATGCACAACAAAAGACGGCGCAAATGTGGCGCAATGGAACATTAAAGACCTCCCGCTTATTACAAACTGGAACGGTGGCTATTGGTCTGATTTCGATATGACAGAAGGCGATGCTTACGACTTCCTGCTGACCTACGACCCGAACAAATCTTACACACTCGGAGGTTTTACACAGCCATATCTGGCGAGGATAATTAACAGACAGTACTAATTAAAACATATAGCTATATGAAGAAAATCGTTAAAGGTTTCGACTTCACACTGATAAAACAAGACATTGAATGTTAAGACAAATTATTTAATACATAATTATGAGAAAAATTGAAAGAATTTTTGTGCACTGTACGGCAGGCTCGCAGAGTCAGTCTATAGATGATCTGAAGGCAGAGTTCCGCAGAAAAGGCTGGAAATCTCCCGGTTATCATTATGTAATCTCCCCTGACGGAGGTTTTCATCAACTCCTACCTATCGAGCAGGTGAGCAACGGAGTGCAGGGTTATAACAGCACCGCTGTTAATGTTGCCTATATCGGGGGTGTCGATTCTCACGGGAATCCTGTCGATAATCGTACAGTAGAGCAGAAGGAGGTACTTGTTGATCTCCTGCGTAAATTACACAAAATATTTCCTTCCGCTCAGATTCTTGGCCACCGCGACATCTGGGGACCGGATAAAAACAAGTGGAAAAAGATGTGTCCCTGCTTCGATGCTATTGCGGAGTATAAGAACCTGTAGTTTTATTCCTCCTCGTTAATATAATATAAGAATCCCCTCCTAACATCATTATAACATTATTATAACTACGTTAGGAGGGGACTCTTAAAAGTATACGCTTCGTTTTGTGAATTGAACATTTCGTTTTGCAAAACGCTAACATTTCGTTTTGCGGATTATACATCGTCTACAACAAATGCTATTGCTGGAAAAGGAAAAGGGAAATGGGCAAGGACAATTTTTATGAGCTTGTTGTCGATTTCTATGCTTCTATCTTTAATAAAGGTGGGTTATGTGAAAGTGCATCAGCATATCGTAATCAATGAACTTGTAGATAATATGGTAAAGGTTAAAGGTGGAACAGTTGATGGAGTAACCTTCTCGGATTTTTACATTGGGAAATACGAAATTACCAATGAGGAATATGATGCAGTAATGGATGAAAGACCTGTCTATAGATTGATATTTGCTCAGTGGGGTGCGGGCATTTTTAAACCTGAGCATGTACGTAGAATAAAAAACGAGGCTGCAATGGGCAAAAAACATCATCCGAAGATAGTGTCTAGAAAGCAGGTGCTGGAGTTCTTGGAACGTCTAAATGAAAAAACAGGAAAACAATATAGATTGCCTACAGACTTAGAATGGGAAGTAGCTGCAAAAGGTGGCATTTGTGGGCATGGATATATATACTCAGGAGGTAATGATATTTTTGAAGTAGCAAATTTCTATTATGGAAAAAAAACGAATCTTGAAGATGTTGGACAAAAACGCCCGAACGAACTAGGGTTATATGATATGACTGGTAATGTTGATGAGTTGTGTGACAATGCTTGTATTGATATAAATGATAAGAGGTGGAGTGTTCGAGGAGGTTGTTGCTTGGATTACGCATTTGAGAGTTTGGTAACTTCAAAGAAACCTTTAGGTACAAATTGTCTTGTTGGCTTTAGATTGGCATTAGGTAATTCGAATATTTGAGAAGAAGGATATGTAGATATGGGCTTGACTGTAAAATGGTCTAAATGTAAATTGGGCGCAAAAACACTATTAGTTGCTGGCGATAGACTTGCATGGGGGAAACTGCAACGAAAGAAAGTGTTGATATGGAAAACTATAAATATAGGAATAATCCTATAATGCATAGTGTTTCATTAACAAATAATGATGCTGCTTATGTATTGTTAGGTAAGCATTGGAAGATGCCAACTAAGAAAGAAATGCAAGAATTGCTAGATAAATGTACTTGGACTTGGAAAGAGGTTAAGGGTATAAAGGGATATATTGTTAAAAGTAAAGTTAACGGAAATAGTATATTTCTTCCAGGAATGATGGGAAAATATGAAACTATAGGTAAATTTGAAAATGGATGTTGGGGACTTTGGTTTTCAAACTCTATACGGACTAATAAGTCTTTTTTTTATACCCGCTGTATCAAATAATGATATAAATATGTGTAGAAATGGGGATAATATATCACATTTTTTCTATTATGCAGGATATTGGATAGGAAGTTACGGAGATTTACGTACTATCCCTTTCCTGTATTTATCGGAATCTGTTGAAAGTGGTACGAATTCAAAACCTATTTTTGATAATTTTTTCGTATTTGGGTATGCAGGATTATATATTCGTCCAGTATATGTCGATTGAGGTATAATGGCATTGTATGTAAAATTAAAATAGTAATCAATAATAAATAAAATTATGGAAAAAGAATGGTTTAATGGTTTTGTAGCCAATGGCTTGCAATTTAGATTGGATGGTTATATGATAACCAACAATGGCGTTACATATCATATTGGCGTAAAAAATATCTCTGGGCACCTTGTAGAGATAGAGGATCGTGTATATTTTTTGATTTGATTATAAGAAAGTGCGTAAGAGAAATGAGTTCGGCCAATATTATCTCGAAATGGGAAATGTTATTCCTTATGCAGAAGTATGGGATTATGTACATTTGCTAGATATGCAAACACAGAAACTTGTGTTTGGAAGTAAAGCTCAATTGATGCCGGGCGAGGAGTATCTTGTCAAGATTCATTGGAATGGAGCCAAAGAGTTAAAGCTAGATGAATCGTATTTTACCGAATGTGCTAACGATATATTGTCGGCACATGATTTCAAGTATCTACAGTTGAGAATTAGCAATTTCGTAAATATGACTATCTGCCCTTCGGATGAGGAGAATGATTATTCTTGGTATGTTTCTCAAAAAGAAGTTTGTGAGAATTATGGGGTGTATGTTCCCGTATCTTCTACTTCTAAAACAAATTTATAGTTTGGTAAAAATGAAGAGAATATTATTGATTGTTACTTTCTTTCTGTTTCTTCTGTCAAATAGTTGTATTGGTAAAAAAATAGCAGAGTGTCGTTTGACCAATGAAAAAGAAGCAGAAACCACGGCGGATGAAATATGGGCCATACATGATGTATATTTAGATTGGCAGGGCAAAATAATTGTTGACGATAAGGAACATGAGTATAGCGATACCAGAATGGTAAAAAAATGTTCTACCAAAAAGAAAAGTGATATGTTATTGGTAAAGGGTTTTTGTGATGTAAAATAACGAGGTTATGAACAGGTTATTATCTTTCCTTATTGTTTTTTTGTTTGCAATTCTTTCTTTGCAGGCAAAGACGTATGTCGTTTGTGTTGGCATTGCCGATTATCCCGGCCGTCAGAACGACCTTCGGGTAAGTGCGAATGATGCCAAGACTATATCGGGTATCTTTACCAAGAATGGTAATGCTACGGTTGATTGTTTTGTCAATTCAGACGTTACGATCAAAAAGGTATGTACGGCAATGCGTAATACATTTGCCAAGGCTTCGCCATCAGATGCCATTATTCTATACTTTAGTGGTCATGGTGTGCCTGGTGGATTGGTGTGTTACGATGGAGTTTTGTATTACTCTTCCGTATTGAGCATTATGAGACAGAGTAAAGCTCAGCAGAAAATGATTTTCGTGGATGCTTGCTTTGCAGGGAAAATGAGAAATACGAATAAGAGGAATACTAACTATTCCAAAGAGAATGTGATGTTCTTCCTTTCTTCTCGTTCAACGGAGAAATCCTTAGAAACTCCGAGACAGACAGGTTTCAAGAACAGTCTGTTTACGGTGTTTTTGGAACGTGGCTTGCGAGGTGGTGCTGATACAAACAAGGATAGAGTTATCACGGCTAAGGAAATCTATAACTTCGTACATCAAGGAGTAGTAGAAGCATCTGGGAATCGTCAACATCCCGTAATGTGGGGTAAGTTTGATGGGAATATGCCAGTAATAAAATGGTGAATATCCTTAAATTCGTTCATGAAAATCTAATGGATATATAAAATATGGTATTACTTTTAATACTTTTAACGCAAAATATTTACTTAAAAGTATTATTATTCGTACCTTTGCCTGCGTAATCAAAACATTCAATGATATGAAAAAGTACAAAGTCAAAGATGTTTTGCAGATGTTGAAGAAAGATGGTTGGTATTTAGCGAGAACCAAGGGTGACCATAGACAATTCAAGCATCCTTCCAAGCCAGGAACCGTAACGATTAGAGGTAAGGAAAGTGAAGTGCTGAATCAATTTCTTCTTAATAGCATCTGGCACCAGGCAGGTTGGAAGTAAAACTTCCACAGCCTTGGTGCATTCGCTTTTTGAATTAATAATGATTTTAAAGTAGCACATTATGGAAAAGATTATTGTTAATGTTGCGTGGTGCGACAAGAATTTTGGTGGTTCTCTTGGTAGTAATGTACCAGGTGCGGTGGTTTTTACAGCACCAACCTTTGAAGCTTTGCAAAAGGAGGCAAAGGATAGTTTGGAGTTTCATGTTGAAGGTCTTGTGGAAAATGGAGAAGATGTTCCAGAATGGCTGAAGAATGGCGATTATGAGTTTGTGTATAACTATCAGGATGCAACTACTCTTTTGAAGGCATATTCTCCATACGTTTCTCTAGCGGCAATTAGTCGTGCTTCTGGAATAAACCAAAGTCTTTTATCACACTATGTAAATGGATTGAAGAAACCACGTGAGCAGCAGCGTAAACGTATTGTAGATGGTCTTCATAAAATAGGTTCAGATTTACAATCGGTTATGTGTGTATGAATTTTGCAAAACGGATGCTTGAAGAATGTGGTCAAGCATCCGTTTTGTCATTTGGTATTTCCAACTCCCCATTTCATACATTTATCCCCCAACTTTCTATGCTGTTTCGGATAAATTCACTATCTTTGTCCCCCTGAAAACGACTAAAAAATAAAATGTAATGAAGAATGGATTGAAATTTCTTCGACTGTTATCAACTCCTAACAAAGAGCGATTTGTCTGATGACACCTTATACGATGCTATCAAGGCGACTTTTGACAATCGCGGTCTTACATACAATCCCGAAGTGCAGTTGTTTCCAGAAAGTTTTGCGACAGACGCAGCACGTATGGCACGTTGGAAAGCATTTCTGAAAAAGATACAATGGAAAGAAATGCTTGATTTCGGGACTGTTATGGAAGTAATAAAAGAAAGGTTGCAGCCTATGGCTGAAAAATATTGGAAAAAGTAGTTTACCTTTTTGAATTGTTCTTTATTCCGATATTTCATACAGTTGGTAAGTTACGTTCTCCGCTTTGCCATTGGATAGGTATATATCGGAATAGTTTCCTTCACCTTTGATGAAATAATGTCCTCGGAAGCAATCCTAATGATTTCGGTGCTATTTGTTAGCGTCAGATATTCCATATGATATTCTTACAATTTGCAGACAAAGATAATGCAAACGAGCGCAATGAAAAAAAGCCGTTAGACTTCCTTGATGAGGTCTAAGGGCTTTTATTTTTGCGTGCCCACGCATAAATTCATACGTCGGCAAGCAGAGTTTTTGGGGCAGGGGGTATGTTTTTATTTTATATAAATAAATTTCCTATCTGGAAGACCAAAGCTGATATTACCCATGCTAATAGCGTGGTGTAGCCAGCGGCAAAACCAGCCCATTTCCAACTGCCCGTCTCGCCCTTGATAGCCGCGATGGTGGCTATGCAGGGGAAGTAGATCAGTACGAAGAGGAGGAAGCAATAGGCGGTGAGGCTCGCTTTGTGGGCAGCCTCGGCATCGCTATAGCCGTAGGTCTTCTGCAGGTCGGCAGTCATCTGCTTCTTCAGTACCTCGTATTTGCCGTCCTCGTCGTTGTAGTCGCTGTCGTCGCCAAAGCTGTCGTTGTTGCTGTAGAGCACGCCCATGGTGGACGCCACGATCTCCTTGGCTCCCACGCCAGAGATGAGTCCTACGTCGAGTTTCCAGTCGAAGCCCTGAGGTGTGAAGACAGGCTCAATGGTCTTGCCTATTCTTCCGATGTAGCTCTGTTCCTGCTGTTGTTGCTGTCCCAACTCTTCGTTGTGGGGGAAGTATCCCAGCGCCCACACGATGATGCTTGCCACGAGGATGATGCCACCCATCTTCTTCAGGTACTGCTTGCCTTTCTCCCAGGTGTGTCGGCCTATGGCTTTCCAGGTAGGGAAGCGGTAGGGTGGCAGCTCCATGACGAAAGGCGTGTCCTCGCCCTTGATGACGAAGCTGGAGAGCACGCGGCTCAGTATGACGGCAAGCAGGATGCCGATGAGATAGAGCGACACCATGATGAGCGAGCGATACTGCAGGGCGAAGAAGGTTCCTATCACCATGATGTAGATAGGCAGACGCGCCGAACAGCTCATCAGCGGCAGGATGAGCATGGTGATGAGTCGCGAGCGATGGCTCTCGATGGTGCGTGTCGCCATGACGGCTGGCACATTGCAGCCAAAGCCCATGATGAGTGGGATGAACGACTTGCCGTGAAGTCCCATCTTGTGCATCAACTTGTCCATGATGAAGGCAGCACGTGCCATATAGCCAGAGTCCTCCATGTAGGAGATGAAGAAGTAGAGGATGAGAATCTGCGGCAGGAAGACGATGACGGCTCCCACGCCTCCGATGACTCCATCGACGAGCATGTCTTTCACAGGTCCGTCGGGCATGCTGGTGCTGATGACTGTTCCCAACCAAGCCACTCCGTCCTCAATCCATCCCTTAGGCACTTCGCCCAGGACGAAGGTGGCTGAGAACATGATGAACAGGAGGAGTACGAAGATGGGAAATCCCACGTATTTGTTGGTAAGGATGCGGTCGATGAGATGCGTCACCTGATAGGTGTCTTTGGCCATTCCCGTTTCGTAGCCAGCCTCCTGCAAGGCTCCGTGTATGAAGCCGTACTTGGCATCCATGATGGCAGTCTCGCTGTCTTCCATGGTTTCCTCCTTGACGCGTCGTGCAGCCTCGTCGCGTGCGGCGAAGATTTCCTTTGCCGACTTGAGGTGGCTCACATACTCCTCGGCATGCTTGTCGTTCTCGAGTAGTTTGATGGAGAGATATCGGGTGGAGTAGCGCTGGCGGATGCTGTCATCGGCCTTCAGATATTCCTGTATGTGCTCGATGCCGTGTTCTATCTCGTGTCCGTGGTTGATGTGGATGTGGCGATAGTGGGCATTGGAGCCTTCGCGTCCCTCGTACATTTCGATGATGGTGTCGAAGAGCCGGTCTACGCCTCTGCCGTTCTTGAAGACGGTAGGAACCATAGGTATTCCGAATAGTTCGCCCAACTTGTCGTAGTCGATGTTGTCGCCTCGTTTCTCGGTCTCGTCGAACATATTGAGAGCGCACACCATGCGGATGTGCATATCGATGAGCTGAGTGGTGAGATAGAGGTTGCGCTCCAGGTTACTGGTGTCGATGACGTTGATGACGATATCGGGTGTGTGCTCGATGAGCTGCTTGCGCACATAGAGCTCCTCGGGCGAGTAGGCTGAGAGCGAATAGGTGCCAGGCAGATCGACAAGGTTGAAGTGATAGCCGTTGTATTCGGCTTCGCCCACCTTGGCGTCGACGGTGACACCGCTGTAGTTGCCCACACGTTCGTGTGCGCCCGAGGCGAAGTTGAAGAGGGAAGTTTTTCCGCAGTTGGGGTTGCCGATGAGCGCCACGTTGATGACATGGTGCAGACGGTCGGCCTCCTGTTCAGCCACGAGCATCTTGTCGCCCAGTGCCTGCTCTTCGGGGTTCTCAGAGTCGACAGCCTGTGAGTTGATGACCTGTTCGCGTTCTTCCTCGTCAGCGTGTTTGAACTGTTTGTCTTTCTTGGCCTCGTTGACCGAAACCACCTCAATGTGGTCGGCCTCGCTGTGTCGCAGCGACACCTCGTAGCCCATGATTTTGTACTTTACAGGGTCTTGCAGTGGGGCATTGAGCAGTACGTCCACCTTCTTGCCCTTGATGAATCCCATCTCGATGATTCTTTTGCGGAAGCCACCGTGTCCTGAAACCTTGACGATGACGCCGCTTTCGCCTGTGTTGAGTTCGGATAATTTCATATTTTTTATCTCCTTTTCTTCTTTTTTCTGTTATCGTGCGTGGCTTGCAAACAGAGTGCCACGTCGTGTTGTGTCGTTTGAACTGCAAAAATACAAAAATATCTCGGCAACTGTATATTGATGCCTTATTAATGCGAAAAAAATACCTATAAATGATGAGCCTGTCATCAAATATAGGTATTTTCTCATTATTTATGATTATAGAACTTTAGTAAGTTCTCTGACTTCCTTATTAGCGAAAGTTGAGTTACAGGTTTCTGCCGTGGCAGTTCTTGAACTTCTTGCCGCTGCCGCAAGGACATGGATCGTTGGGGCGAGGCATGCGCTCTGCACGGTAAGGAGTGTGTTTGACCTGCTGTGCGCCCTCGCGTGTGTCGTGATGGGCAGCAGCCTGCTGTGCGGCACGCTCGGCACGCTCGCGCTCAGCGTCGATGTCCACCTTCTGCTCTACGTAGTTCTGCTGTCGGCGCTGCTCGGGTGCAGCCTCCTGTACGGGCTGTTCCTGCTCCATGACAGGAATCTGTCCGCGCATCAGAATGCTGGCGATGCGGTCGTTCATCTCGTTGATCATAGAGTCCCAGAGCTTCACACTCTCAAGCTTGAAGATGAGCAATGGGTCTTTCTGCTCGTAGCTGGCGTTCTGTACAGAGTGGCGCAACTCGTCGAGCTGGCGCAGGTTCTCCTTCCAGTCGTCGTCGATGATATGGAGCATGATGACTTTCTCCCACTGCTTTACCACGCTCTTGGCCTCGGTGTCGTAAGCCTCCTTGAGGTTGCAAGGAATGTTGTACATGCGCTTGCCGTCGGTGATAGGCACCATGATGCGCTCGTACATAGCGCCCTGGTTCTCGTACACCTGCTGGATGATAGGCCATGCTGTGGCCTGGATGCGCTCGGTCTTGCGCTTGAAGCTTGCCATGGCCTCCTGGAAGGCACGCTCGCAAAGTTCCTCACGCTGTATTCCCTCAAACTCCTCGGCAGTGAATGGAATCTCCATGGCCAGGATCTTGAGGAAGTCCTCCTTGGCGCCCTCGTAGTCGTTGTTGTTGATGATATAGAGCACGCGGTCCCAGATGACGTTGGTGATGTCCATACCGATACGCTCGCCCATCAAGGCGTGGCGGCGCTTCTCGTAGATCACGGTACGCTGCTTGTTCATCACGTCGTCGTACTCCAGGAGGTGCTTACGGATACCGAAGTTGTTCTCCTCCACCTTGCGCTGTGCACGCTCGATGCTCTTGCTGATCATTGGACTCTCGATACGCTCGCCGTCCTCGAAGCCCAAGCGGTCCATCACCTTGGCAATACGCTCAGAGGCGAAGAGACGCATCAGTTTGTCCTCCAAAGATACATAGAAGACAGAAGAGCCTGGGTCGCCCTGACGACCGGCACGACCACGCAACTGGCGGTCTACACGGCGGCTCTCATGGCGCTCGGTACCAATGATGGCAAGACCGCCTGCAGCCTTCACCTCGGGGGTGAGCTTGATATCGGTACCACGACCTGCCATGTTGGTGGCGATGGTGACAGCACCCTTGCCGTTGGTAGAGCGTCCTGCCTCGGCTACGATCTGAGCCTCCTGCTGGTGGAGCTTGGCGTTGAGCACATTGTGAGGAATATTGCGCATCTTGAGCATCTTGCTCAGCAATTCAGAAATCTCAACAGATGTTGTACCTACCAAGACTGGGCGACCGGCATTGCGCATCTCCTCGATCTCGTCGATAACGGCACGATACTTCTCGCGGGCTGTCTTGTAGACACGGTCGTCGAGGTCGTGGCGTGCGATTGGGCGGTTGGTAGGAATCTCTACCACGTCGAGCTTATAGATGTCCCAGAACTCACCGGCCTCGGTGCTGGCAGTACCTGTCATACCCGAAAGCTTGTGGTACATACGGAAGTAGTTCTGCAGGGTGATGGTGGCAAAGGTCTGTGTGGCAGCCTCTACCTTGACATGCTCCTTGGCCTCGATAGCCTGGTGCAAGCCGTCGCTCCAGCGTCGGCCTTCCATGATACGGCCTGTCTGCTCGTCGACAATCTTCACCTCGCCGTCCATCACGACGTATTCGTCGTCCTTGTTGAACATGGTGTAGGCCTTCAGGAGCTGCTGCAAGGTGTGCACGCGCTCGCTCTGTACGCCGTAGTGAGCCATCATCTCGTCCTTGATGTCGAGACGCTCCTGGTCGCTGATGTCGGTGCGTGCCTCGAGCTGGCTCATCTCTGTGGCGATGTCGGGCAGCACGAAGAGTTCACGGTCGTTCACCTGCTTGGCGAGCCATTCGGTTCCCTTGTCGGTGAGGTCGGCAGAGTTGAGTTTCTCGTCTACGACGAAGTATAGTGGAGCCACGGCCTTTGGCATCTCGCGGTTGTTGTTGGCCATGTAGTATTCCTCAGTCTTGAGCATGCCTGCCTTGATACCTTCTTCAGAGAGGTACTTGATGAGAGGCTTGTTCTTAGGCAGTGCCTTGTAGGAACGGTAGAGGGCGAGGAATCCGTCCTCGAGCATCTTGGCGTCCTTGTTCTTGGTGCCTTCGCCAATCTTCTGCTTTGCCTCGGCGAGCAGCTCGGTAGCTTGCTTGCGCTGTACCTCGTACAGGCGCTCTACCAATGGCTGATACTGCTCGAACATCTGGTCGTCGCCCTTAGGAATAGGACCTGATATAATAAGAGGTGTACGGGCATCGTCGATCAACACGGAGTCGACCTCATCGACGATGGCGTAGTTGTGCTGACGCTGTACGAGGTCGGCAGGACTTGTCGCCATGTTGTCGCGCAGGTAGTCGAAACCAAACTCGTTGTTGGTACCGAAGGTGATGTCGGCCATGTAAGCCTTGCGACGAGCGTCGGAGTTGGGACGGTGCTTGTCGATACAGTCGACAGAGAGTCCGTTGAACATATAGAGTGGACCCATCCACTCGGAGTCACGCTTGGCCAGATAGTCGTTCACGGTAACCACGTGCACACCGTTGCCAGTGAGGGCGTTGAGGAACACAGGCAGTGTAGCGACGAGGGTCTTACCTTCACCCGTAGCCATCTCGGCAATCTTACCCTGGTGCAGCACCGTACCACCGAAGAGCTGTACGTCGTAGTGAACCATTTCCCACTTCAGGTCGTTTCCGCCTGCTGTCCAGTGGTTGTGGTAGATGGCATTGTCGCCATCGATGGTGATGAAGTCGTTGGCAGGATTGGCAGCCAGCTCGCGGTCGAACTCAGTAGCTGTGACTACAGTCTCCTCGTTCTCTGCAAATCGGCGGGCTGTATCTTTCACGATGCTGAAAGCTGTAGGCAGCACCTCGTTGAGGGCAACCTCGTAGTTGTCAAGTGCCTCTTTCTCCAACTTGTCTATCTGGTTGAAGATATCTTCACGCTGGTCGATAGGTGTGTCTTCGATAGTGGCTTTCAGCTCGGCAATCTTCTCTCTCTGAGCCTTGCCGGCGTTCTGTACATACTGCTGTATTTCCTTGGTTTTTGCACGAAGCTGGTCATTGCTCAGGGCCTTGATGTTAGGATACTCGGCCTTTACTTTCTCCACGATAGGCTGGATGAGCTTCATGTCGCGGGAAGACTTGTTGCCGAACAATGACTGCAGAAATTTGTTAAAGTTCATTTTATATATTGTTTTTTATTATTATTCGTTGATTTTTATTGTTTTCAGGGTTGCAAAGGTACAAATAATATCTGTAAATCAGCAACGTTTTGGGTGATAAATGTTAAAAATCGGGTCCGCGAATAACAATACTACCGTATGGAGCCTGATATTTGGGCTCTGTGGGGGGAGTAAAACAAATATAAGGATTGGATTCTGTCAGATTGGCAGAAGTGTCGGCTTTCTGTATTGCCGACGGGAAATGATGTTGTGCTTTCTGATGGTCTTCAGATGCTTCCTTGATGGCCTTGATGACGCTCAGAATGTCTTCTTCGAGCGCTTTGGCCTCGGGCTGCAGGATGAACTCATCGTTGGATATATCGGTGAGCACAAACCTCAGTGCCTGCTGATAGGTCTGCGCTTCCATGCCTGTTGCCGCAAGGACAACCAAGAGGGCGGTGATATATCTGTTTACCATTCTATTTTTTGTTATGAAGCTTTGTTGGCTTCGTGTTGATGATTTTCCTTCGAGAGGTTGAATTCCTTCGTAAAGTCTGTATCTTCAAGAGGTTGATTCCTTCGTGAAGTCTATATTCTTTGTGAGGTCTATTTTCTTCGCAAGTCGAGTTGAGTTGACTTCACTGCTACTCTTACGAGCAAAGATAATGCCAAAATGACCATGCCCTCAGCGTAGTCCTGCCATATCTGCAGGAAAAGTGCCACGACGATGAGTGCTGCCCATACGTTGTAATACCAGTGTACACGATGCTGGCGCATCTTCTTGGTGACGCTCCATACGAAGATGAGGTTCAGCGGGTTGAGGATGAGTGTCTGGAAATTGATCTGCACGGTGGGGTGTTGCGAGAACACCATGGCAAGGAGAATCAGTCCTGGCAGTCCGGTAAGTACGAGCAGGGCTGTGTCAATCCACCAGAAATTCTTCTTTCTGCGCCATTCCGTGAGGCTGAGCAGGATAACAATCACCAAGATGCCTGTCGCTGCCACGAAAGGAGAGATGACGTCGGTTATAGTAGTTCCTGTCTGAGAGTTCTCCTTGTCTGCATCTGCAGCCATCACTACTGTCTTGGGTGAAATGAGATAGAAGGTGCTGTCTACCAGTTTGATGTATCTTGGTTCTTGTGGATAAACTGTTGTCGACGGAATTGGCTGCTGGGCTGTGTCCTTACGGGCTTCCACTGCGAAGTCCATGGAGAGGTTGTCGGGCAGGAACTCCCATTCCTGTTTGTTTATTGCACGGTCGGCTCGGAAGCCCAGGAGTAGGTCGTTTCCGAAGCGTGCCCAACGGTGATGGGCGTTCAGGCGGTGAATCTCCTCACGATAGGTGGAGAGGGTCGTTTTGATCTCGAAGTTGGTGCTGTTGGTCGCCAAGTGGTCGATGATCATGTTGCGTGCACGTGTGGTGCAGTTGTCGTAGAAGAAGTTGTAGCGGTAGGTGCGGTTCTCCTCCTGGTTGTTCTTCTCCACGGCAGTAAGGATGTTCCATTTCTCGTTTCGTGTCAGGGCAAGGCGCTGTTGTCTTACCCATCTGCCTTCGTAGGAATACTCCGCCATGAAACGATCCATGGGGATGATGCCTATCTGATAGTCGGTGAGCCCGAAGACGAAGCGCAGCACAAAAAAGTCCTGGTTGAAGGAGAACATGCCCCAGTTGACAGCCACGTCACTGCCATGGGCACGGTCTTCTATGCGAAGAGCGGTGTGTCCATAATACGACCAAACCTCCTGTCCCGGTCCGCAGGTCAGGAGTGAAATATCCACGGAGTCGACCCATTGGGGTGCTTCCGTCTGTTGTGCAGAAGCCTTAGTCGTTAAAATGATTAACAAAACGGCAAAAATGCACCTAAAATTATATTTAAAACGTTTCACGATGCAAAAATACCTTATTATTTTGGATTTTCCTTCTTTTATCTCGATTTTTTTCAATACTTTTGCACTCTGAATATAATTTTGAACAATTATCATAGGATGAAAAAACTATTTTTGGCAGCTCTCATGATGAGCTTGGCTCTGGCAGTGAATGCCCAGAGCGGCATGAATTCTCCATACAGTCAGTGGGGGTTGGGCTTATTGTCCGACCAGACTTCTGGTTTCAATGCAGGTATGAATGGAGTGGGACTTGGCTTTCATGAGCACAATCAGGTAAATTATATCAACCCGGCTTCTTATTCTTCGGTCGACTCGCTGACATTCCTTTTCGATGCCGGTATCTCGGGTCAGATCAGCAACTTCAATGAGAACGGCGTGAAGAAGAACGCCAAGAATGCCAACTTGGACTATGTGGTCGCTGCTTTCCGTGCTTTCCGCCACATGGGTGTGAGTTTCGGTATCCTGCCTTTCTCCAACGTGGGCTATAACTATTCTGTGTCGGGATGGGTGAACGAAGAAACCAAGGAAGATTATTACACCAATACCTATGAGGGTGATGAGGGATTCCATCAGGCTTACGTGGGTTTGGGCTACATGCCAGTGAAGGGACTGTCGGTGGGTGCCAACATCTCTTACCTGTGGGGCAAGTACAACCGTACCGTCACCAACAGCTACAGCAATTCGTATATCAACTCGCTCTCGCGCAACTATTCGGCAAGAGTGGGAAGCTATAAGCTCGACTTCGGTGTGCAGTATACGCAGCGTGTGTCGAAAAAGGACTGGGTGACACTGGGTCTTACCTATTCGCCCAAGCATAATTTAGGTGCCAGCGCCGATATGTATCAGGTGAAGACAAATGCCATGGATGGCTCGCTCGACACCACATCCTTTTCTGTTGACAAGGCTTTTGAACTGCCTCACATGGTGGGAGCAGGATTGATGTGGAATCATGCGGCACAGTGGAAAGTGGGTCTTGACTATACTCTACAGATGTGGGAAGACCTCAAGGCGCCTGTCTTCGACGGAAGAAACTATGTGCTGAAGGACGGCTGCTACAGCAACCGTCATAAGATCAACCTCGGTGCACAATACTGCTATGGCGAGTATAGCCGCCGTTTCTTGCAGAGAGTACAGTATCGTGCCGGTGTGAGCTACACCACTCCTTATGTGAAAATCAATGGACAGGACGGACCCAAGGAATTTGCGGTAAGTGCCGGTTTCGGTATTCCTATCGTCAACTCCTACAACAGCCGTTCATTCCTCAATATCAGCGGCCAGTGGGTGAAACGCTCTGCCAAGGACCTTATCAAGGAGAATATTTTCCGCATCAACATAGGCTTCACCTTCAACGAGGATTGGTTCAAGAAGTGGAAGATGCAGTAAACTGTACGGAATTTCTGTGCTGAATGCTGTTTTAGGAAAATTCGGAATGTTCGGGATACTTCAGGAAGCCTCGAAGTTAGATGAGAGATGTATCAGACCGTTTTCTGAAGTGAGAGGAATTTCCTGAAGTGAGAAAGGTTTGGAAAACTTTCGAGCAGTTTTGAAAAGCGAGTGAAGTTTTGGAAATTGCGAGAAGTTTTGAGTATAAATGCTTTATTGTTTGATTGTCAAGCAAACAAGCTGTTGTCTTAACTCCTTAACTCCTTAACTCCTTTAAAAAACTTCTTTAAAAAAACTCCCGAATAAGACTCCCCTCCGGCGAAACTTGAATTATTTATATATTATTAATGTATAGAACAAGGCATATTATATATGGACTTATCGCTCTCCTGCTGATGGCTGCATGTCAGGAGCAGGTGGAGCATACAGCTCCTGCCATCAGGGCACGCGACTCCGTGGCAATGATGACTTCTTATGGTGTCAACACACTCATCAGCGACTCTGGCGTCATCAAGTATCGCATTGTTACTGAGCGATGGGAGGTGAATGTCAACAAGCATCCGTCGCAATGGATTTTTGACAAAGGCATACTCCTGGAGCAGTTCGACGACAAGTTTCATATCAACAGTTATATACAGTGCGACACGGCTTATTACTTCGACCAGCTCAGAATATGGAAACTCTATGGTCGTGTGAGAATTCTCACCAAGGACGGCTTGCGCTTTATGAGCGAGCAGCTTACATGGGATGAGAATAAGCACGAACTGTCGAGCCATGTGTTCAGTAAACTCATCACACCTGAGCGTACCTTACAGGGCACGCACTTCTGGAGCGACGAGAAGATGACGCGTTATTATGTGAGCAACTCGAAGGGTAGTTTCGAGAAAAGCGACATGACAGGCTCGGGAGCAAGCGATACCTTGCGCTCGCAGCCCGACTCGGTGAAGGGAAACCTTCGACAGAGAGCCACTCCGCAGCGTGCTACTACCATCCCTCTGATGCACTAATGTCATGACAGAAACAGACAAAAATATATGGAAGTAGGAATAAATCTTGTGATAGGCATATTGGTTACGCTCTTGTTCTCTGCCTTTTTCAGTGGCATGGAGATAGCCTTTGTGTCTTCCAACCGAATGCTTGCCGAGATGGATAAGGACAAGAACAAGAACGGGGTGACCCAGCAATTGGTCTCGCTCTTCTATAACCATCCCAACGGCTTTGTCAGCACCATGCTCGTGGGCAACAATATCGCCCTTGTGGTGTATGGCATACTGATAGCGCGACTGTTCGACAATACAATTTTTCATGGTATGGATGCGGCTTTCACCGTGCCTGCTGATACCATTCTCTCGACCATCATCGTGCTTTTTACGGGCGAGTTCTTGCCCAAGACCCTTTTTAAGGCGAACCCCAACCGACTGTTGAACTTCTTCAGCCCCATGGCCTATGTTTGTTATGTCGTGCTGTGGCCCATCAGTGTGTTCAGCACTTTCCTGAGCAGAATCCTGTTGAGATTGGTGGGAGTGAAGATGGACAAGGAGGCTGAGGACGAAGGCTTCTCGAAGGTTGACCTCGACTACCTGGTGCAGTCGAGTATCGATAATGCAGAGAAAGACTCTGATATCGATGACGAGGTGAAGATCTTCCAGAATGCACTCGACTTCTCCGACACAAAGGTGCGCGACTGCATGGTGCCGCGAACCGAAATTCAAGCCGTAGAGACCGATGCCTCGCTCGATGAGCTCCGCCAGAAATTCATAGAGAGCGGCAACTCTAAAATCATTGTCTACGAAGAGGATATCGACCACATCGTCGGCTATATCCACAGCTCTGAACTCTTCCGCAATCCTGCCCGATGGCAAGACCATGTGCGCAAAATGCCTTTTGTGCCCGAAACCATGCAGGCACAGAAGCTGATGCAGATTTTCCTGCAACAGAAGAAGTCGTTGGGTGTAGTGGTTGACGAGTTTGGTGGAACCAGCGGACTTGTGAGCTTGGAAGACATTGTGGAGGAAATCTTCGGCGATATAGAAGACGAGCACGACTCGTCCAAGTATGTTGCCAAAAAGACCGAGGACGGTGATTATCTGCTGTCGGCACGCTTGGAGATAGACAAGGTGAACGAACTCTTTGATCTTGATCTTCCCGAGAGTGATGAATATATGACTGTGGGTGGCTTGATTCTGCACGAATATCAGAGTTTCCCAAAGCTGAACGAAATCATCAAGTTCGGTAAGTATGAGTTCAAAATCATCAAGTCCACATCCCGTAAGATAGAGTTGGTACGTCTGCATTTGTTGCAGTAAAAAGCACTTGTTTAAGCCAACAAGTGCTTTTTTTATTTATAAAAATTGCAGTTTTTGCTTGATAAGGCTAAAAAACATAGTAAAAAATTCCCTTATTTGCGATTTTCTTTGTATTTTTGCAAGCAATTGGCTACATTTCTGATAATGAGCCTTCAACGAGAAACAAAAAATAAAAACAAAAATAATAATTAAAACGTAATGGCAGCATTAGGAACAATTAGAAAAAGAGGCGTGATACTGGTATGTATCATTAGTTTTGGCCTCTTTGCATTCATTGCCGAGGAAGGCTTCCGTTCGTGCGATTCTGCAAAGAACAACGAGCGCCAGCAAATCGGTGAAGTGTTAGGTGAGAAAATCAGCGTACAGGAATTTCAGAAGTTGCTCGATGAGTACACCGAAGTCATCAAAATGCAGCAGGGACAGGAAAATCTCCCTGAGGCTCAGATGAATCAAATCAAGGATATGGTTTGGAACACATACGTTCAGAACCAGATCGTGGCTAAGGAAGCCAGCAAGTTGGGTCTTACCGTAACAGACGCTGAGCTCCAGGATATTTTGAAGACAGGTACTAACCCTATGCTTCAGCAGACTCCATTTGTCAATCAGCAGACTGGCCGCTTCGATGCAGCTTCTCTTCAGAAGTTCTTGGCTGATTACAAGGCTCAGAAGGCTAATCCTTCTGCCAATGCACAGATGATGGAGCAGTATGACAAAATCTTCAAGTATTGGTCGTTCATCGAGAAGACGCTTCGTCAGCAGACTTTGGCTCAGAAGTATCAGTCTCTCTTGGCTCACTGCTTCCTCTCTAACCCTGTAGAGGCTAAGATGGCTTTCAAGGAGGAGAACGAGGAGAGCCAGATTCAGTTGGCTGCTTTCCCTTACTCTGATATTCAGGACGACAAGGTGAAGGTTGAGGAAAGCGATCTGAAGGCTAAGTATGATGAACTGAAGGCTCGTTTCAAGCAGCCTGTAGAGAGCCGCGACATCAAGTTCGTTGATGTAGAGGTAAGTGCTTCTCAGACTGACCGCGTAGCTCTCAACAAGGAGTTCGCTTCTTTCCACAAGCAGTTGGCAGAGGCAGCCGATCCTGCTGAGGTTGTACGCAAGTCTGCTTCTACTGTGGCTTACCTTGGTTTGCCTGTCAGCAAGACAGCTTTCCCATCAGATATCGCCTCTGAACTCGATTCTCTCGCAGTGGGTGCTACTTCTGCAGTGAAGGTTAATGCTGGTGACAATACTTTGAATATCGTCAAGCTCGTCAGCAAGCAGCAGTTGCCTGATTCAATCCAGTATCGTGCCATTCAGGTGGCTGCCAATACTGTAGCCGAGGCTAAGGTGAAGGCAGACTCTATCCAGGGAGCTATTGCTGGTGGTGCTGACTTCGAGGCTGTTGCCAAGAAGTACGGTCAGACAGGCGAGAAGGCTTGGATGACTACCAAGCAGTATGAGTTTGCTCAGAGCATGGACAAGGACAATAAGACTTTCATCAATACTCTGAATACTGCATCTGTCAATGCTTTGAACACGATTCAGTTGGGGCAGGGTTATGTGGTTCTCCAGGTTCTCGACAAGAAGGGTATGGTTGAGAAGTACATGGCTGCTGTGATCAAGAAGCCAATCGATTTCTCACAGGATACTTATCGTGCTGCTTACAACAAGTTCTCAAGCTTCGTAAGCGCCAACGAGAAGTCTGAGGACTTGCTCAAGAATGCAGAGAAGAACGGTTATAAGGTTCAGGACTTGAAGGACGTTACAACTAATACTCACTATGTAGCCAACATCCACGCTACACGTGAAGCTTTGAAGTGGATCTTTGACAGCAAGGAAGGTGCTGTTTCTCCTCTCTATGAGTGTGGCGACAACAACCACTTGTTGGTTATTGTTCTCGACAAGATTCATCGTATCGGTTACCGCGGATTGGACGACGCTCAGGTGAAGGAGATGGTGAAGGCTGAGGTCATCAAGGACAAGAAGGCTCAGATGATCGAGGAGAAGTTGAACGGTGTGAAGAGCATCGCAGCTGCAAAGGCTAAGGGTGGCAAGGTTTCTTCTGTCAACCAGATCACTTTCGCAGCTCCTGTGTTTATCGCAGCTACTGGAGCCAGTGAGCCAGCTCTCTCTGGTGCTGTTTTTGCCACTAAGAAGGGTGCTTTTTCTGCTCACGCTGTTAAGGGCAATGCCGGTGTTTATCTCTTCCAGGTAACCAACAAGGCTAATCGTTCTGTTAAGTTCGACGAGAAGGCAATGGAGCAGAAGTGCCGTCAGAAGGCAATGCAGTATGCCGGAAACTTCATGAACGAGCTTTATATGAAGGCTCATGTAGTTGACAACCGCTACTTGTTCTTCTAATTCTTTAGAAATACCTGTTTTCTGATTATTCAGAACAGAATGAATCAATATTTTATCGAGGGTGTGTCATTAACTGGAGTTATGACACACCCTCGTTTTTTTATCTTTTTTCTTATTCTTATTCTTATAAGTTCTGCTAAAGTAGTAGATTGCAGAATATACAATGCATGATGGATCTGGAAAGAATAGAAATGCCTCGAAATATGAAAGCGGCTTCGATAGTCAATGAAGCCTATTGCGTAGAGCAATGAAAGCGGCTTCGTAAGCAGTTGAAGCCTATTGCATTATACTGATAGAAACTATAAGTAGAGAAACGATTATATCTTACGGTTGTTTGGAAAGTTGGAAATAGCTTTGTAAGCTTTTTCTCATTTTTTTGCACTACAAAAAAAACTGCGACAACGAGGATTTTTATCCTTGTGTCGCAGCCTTTGATTTCCTTTCTGCGAAAATCTTTCTGCGAAAATCCTTAATCGAAAATCCTTTCAATTAAATGCTTTTTTCTTTAGGAAAGTATTACAGGCTCCACCAATGCTTTTTCTTTTGAGGCTCTGGTTGTGCGCCCATGCTTTCTCTGATGAGCGCTCTGTAGCTTTTTCCCTGGCTGATTATCTGATAAATCTGTCCCCAGTCTGGTAGACCGCCAATGTTACGGTCATCAATGAAGTAATCAGCCTTGAGCTTACGTGAGAAATGATTGTTGTTTTCGTAGTTTTCCTCAGGATAATCCTTGTTGACAGCCCAGAATTCAACTCCTCTTTCCTTGCACCAGTCCACAGCCTCCTGCAGCAGTTCGCCTTCACGAACTGACCACAGGATGAGGCGGTGCTGGTCTCTTATCAGCATTTTCAACGTCTCGATGGCGAATGGAATCTCGCGTCCTATCTTGGGATATTCGTGAGTTACTATTGTGCCGTCGAAGTCTACTGCTATTGTTGCCATAAGTCGTTTTCGTTTTAACGTTTTACGCTATTGTCGTTCTGGTCGCCGTAGTGGCTGTTGTTATAGTTGCCATAGCTTCCGTATACAGAACTGCCGTAACCCTTGTAAGAGCCGTATTTGCCGTATTTGCCATATTTGCCGTACTTTCCGTAGCCGTAATAGTAGCCATACTTTTTCTTCGACAGATCGACACCGTTAAGCACAATCGACATCTTAGGCATCTTCTTGTCGTGGTACAGCGCATTGATGAGATCGAAACTTGATTTTGGAGTATAGTCTGCACGGCACAGGTAAACCGTAGCATCGGCGATGCGGCTAATCTGCAGTGTGTCGGAAACAAGACCTACTGGAGCTGTGTCAATCAAAATATAGTCGTAGTGTTCTCTTAGCTGCGCCATGATGTCATCGAGACTTTGACGTGCAATCAACTCAGCAGGGTTTGGAGGAATAGGTCCTGCCATCAGTATGTCGAGGTTCTTGTTGACACCCGAATTGATAATCTGTGCCTCGATGTCCTGCCATGTGTTGTGGTCTTTGGTGAGCAGCTGAGTGATACCATGATGATGGTCGTCGATTTCGAAGAGTTCTGCCAGTCTTGGCTTACGGATGTCGAGACCTAAAATGATGGCTTTCTTGCCCAACAGGGCGAAGCTGATGGCCACATTCGATGCTGTGAATGTCTTTCCTTCGCCTGTTGTGGTAGAGGTGAACATGATGACTTTTTCGTCCTCTTTCAGCATAAACTGAAGGTTGGTTCTCAGTCCACGGAATATTTCCTCCATCAGGTTGTTCTTGTTTTCGTGCACCACGATGTCGGCCTTGCTCTTTGCGCTGTCGCTTGCCACTGCCACATCAGCGAGAATAGGCAGTGTGGTGAGTTTCTCCACATCGTCGTGACCCTCAATCTTGTAGCGGAAGAGCTGTATCAGGAAGAGGATGGCGGCAGGAATGGCGATGCCCAATACGAAGGCGATGAGCATGATGATAGAGCTCTTGGGGCTTATCTTTCCGCTGAATACAGGCTCATCGATGAGCTTACCTTTGTCGGCTGTGGCGGCAAGCGAGATGGAGTTCTCCTCACGCTTCTGCAGCAACATCAGGTAAAGTCCAGACTTCACTTCTTGTTGTCTGCCTATCTGTGTCAGCATTCGCTCCTGTTCAGGTGTCTCACCTATCTGTCCCTGATATTTGTTGGCCTGCGATGCGATGCTGTTGCGCTGAATCTCCATGTTGGTGCGTGCCTGTTTCATGGCACGGCGGATTGACGAGCTGAGGTCGTCGAGCTGTGCTGTGAGCGGTGTCACAGTAGGCGAAGTTTCGTTGGCGCTGTGCAGCAGTTGGTTGCGTTGCAGGGCTATTCTGTTGTATTCGTTGATGAGTGCAGTGGCACTCTCGTCGCTCAGACCCACGTTGGATGGGATGGGCTGATGATTGTTGTTGGGTTCATTCATGTATTTGTTCAGTTCGTCGAGCAATGCCAGCTGTGTGTTGGCTTCTGTCAGGCGCTTGCTGAACTCGTCGGCATTCGATACTGCTTGTGTGGCGTTTATTTTCAGTTCCACCATCTGGTTGCGCTTCTTGAAGTTCTCCAACTCACCTTCTGTGTTGCCCAGTTCGGCGTTGATTTTCTCCAGACGGTTGTTGATGAACTGCTCTGTGCGCACGGCAATGAGGTTCTTGTCTTCGTTGGCCTGTCGGTTGTAGACGATAGCTAATTGCTTCAGATAGTCGATGGCACGCTGTGGGAACTCATCGCTCAACACAAGCTGTGCGATAGTCGTAGTCTTCGAAGTCTGGCTTACGGTCAGACTGCCTGCATACTTGCCTGCTGCCCATACTGGCGAGCTCAGTGTCACCTCGAGTACTTGTCCATCGGCAAGTGTGCGATATTCGTTCTGAGTCAGCGTGATGATGCCCACACGTGTGCCAATCATGGCTGGCAGGCGGCTGAAAGTCCTGTTGATGTTCTTGCTTGTCACCTCCTGTGTGTTCTCACCGGCAGGCATATAGTAGGTTCCTGTCACATGATAGTTGTTGCCTTCGCGGGTAATGCTCAACTGTATAGGCGCACACAACTTCTTCAGGTGAACCAAGTCCATGTCGACGTTGATTTCCTGGTTTCGGTACAAGGTGGCGTCCTTGATGTGGCCCGGATGGCGATAGGTGACGTAGAGCTTCAGGTCGGTGACTGCCTGCTGCGCCAGGTTGCATGAGCTTAGGATTTCCATCTCGTTGTCGATACCAGTCGAGTTGGAAATAATGCCCAGGTTGGAGGTGTTCATGATACTGTTGCCTCTGTTTCTCGACTGTGTCTCGTCCTTGATGAGCAACTTTGCCTGTGCCTGATAGATAGGCGTGGTGTATCGCAGATAAATGTAGGCAACTCCTAAACAGATGATGATGGACAATACAAACCATTTCCAATTGAGCACCAGAATGGTGTAAATCTGCTTGATGTCGAAAGAAGACTTCTCCTCCTCATCTTGTAGGTATTCCTGTTTCAGATACTTTGTTTCTTCCATTATGTTGATCTTTTCTTTATAATATATAATAGGTATACATATTTATATATAGGCATTTTATCTCTTGGCCAGTTCGAGCAAATACTTGCCGTAGTTGTTCTTCATCATTGGCTTGGCGAGTTCTTCCAGCTGCTTGGCGTTGATCCATCCCTGTTTGAAGGCTATTTCCTCCAGGCAAGCCACTTTAAGTCCCTGTCGTTTCTCAATCACCTCGATGAAGGTGCTGGCTTCCGACAGACTGTCGTGTGTTCCAGTGTCGAGCCATGCAAAACCTCTCTGCAGGGTGCGTACCTTCAGCACGTTCTTGCCCAGATAATGCTGATTGACGGAGGTTATCTCCAACTCACCACGTGCGCTTGGCTTGATGTTCTTAGCCACCTCTACCACGTCGTTGGGGTAGAAGTAGAGTCCCACCACTGCATAGTTGCTCTTCGGATGCTCGGGCTTTTCCTCGATACTGAGGCAGTTGCCGTCCTTGTCAAATTCTGCCACGCCGTATCTCTCTGGATCGTTCACATAGTATCCGAAGACGCTCGCCTTTCCTTCTTCGGTAGCCTTCACACTCTCTTTCAGCAGGGCTGAGAACCCTGCGCCATAGAAGATGTTGTCGCCCAATACCAGGCACACATTGTCATCGCCGATAAACTTCTCGCCGATGATGAAAGCCTGTGCCAGTCCGTCGGGTGATGGTTGCTCGGCATATTCGAACTTCACCCCCAACTCGCTTCCGTCACCCAAGAGGCGCTTGAATCCCGGCAAGTCGTAGGGAGTGGATATGATGAGTATTTCCCTGATGCCAGCCAGCATGAGTACCGAAATGGGATAATAAATCATGGGCTTGTCGAAGATAGGTATCAACTGCTTGCTGATGCCTTTCGTGATGGGGTAGAGGCGTGTGCCCGACCCACCTGCTAAAACGATACCTTTCATATTCTTTAGTTTATGTTGTTTCTTATTGTGTCAATTTTTCAAGTTTTGAAACTTCTGTCAATACGCCTTCTTGTCGGGCATGATGATGCTCTTGGCTGTGAGGAAGATGATGCGTATGTCGAGCCAGAACGACCAGTTCTCCAAGTACCAGATGTCGCGTCTCACGCGTTCCTCCATCTGCCAAAGTTCCTTGGTCTCGCCACGATAGCCTGTCACCTGTGCCCATCCTGTGATGCCTGGTTTGGCGAAGTGGCGCACCATGTACTTGTTGATGATGGTGCCGTATATCTCGGTGTGGTGCAGCATGTGTGGTCGTGAACCCACGATACTCATGTCGCCTCGCAGCACATTGAAGAACTGCGGAAACTCGTCGATGTTGGTCTTCCTCATGAAGTTGCCAAAGGCAAACTTGCGTGGGTCGTGCTCCGTAGCCTGTGCCAGGTCGGCATCCTTGTTGATGTGCATCGAGCGGAATTTAATGCACTTGAAGGTCTTGCCGTTGATGCCCGTTCTGTCCTGACGGAAGAAGATGGGGCCGGGGCTCTGTAACTTGATGATGAGCGCGATGATGGGGATGAATGGCAGCATGCACAGGCAGGCGATGCCGCTCACCACCAGGTCGAACGAGCGCTTGATGACACGGTTGGTGGTGTTCGACAGCGGCTCGATATGGTTGGTGTACAGACTCTTTCCCATAAACTGCAGCGCATCGAGGTGCAGCTTGTAGCCCTCAAATTGGCGTGGCAGATAGTAGAAGTGAATCACGTTCTTGTCGCAGTACTGCATCAGCCTGATTACTTCCTTCGACTGGTCGTGCGACAGACAGCAGAACATCTCGTGCATATTGGTAGGTGCTCCGTGAATCGTGTTGTTGATCGAGCAGTCCACGATCTCGTTCAGTTCTGTCAAGGTTCCCAACCGTACAAACTCCTTGGGCGCTCCGACAATGTCGGCATCAGCAAAGTATCCGTTCACCCGATAACCTGCCGAAGGGTCTTCCGCCAGAGTGTTGTACATGTCGAGCACAGCAGGGTCGTTGCCCACGAAGATGGCAGTGCGGCTGTTGTAGCCTTTGGTGCGGAAATATTTCAAGACCACCAGTTCCAGTGCCCTTGAAATGACAAGGATGACGTAGAACGAGCCCAAAAACAGCAAACTGAAGTAGAACAGTCCGCCATAGTTGATCAGGAGTCTGATGGAAAGAAAGAACAGGATGGAAGCCAGTCCGCTCAAGCAGAAGGCGCGCTTGCACACCTGCATGAAACTCACCCTTCTGATGTGGATAATGGTGGAGTACATGCTCTCAGCGATGAACATCGATGCATTGGCTGCGAAAAAAGTCATTTTCGTGGACAGGTCGAATGCTGCTGGCGAAATGTCTGGTGTGAGCAGAATATATGCCAGCAACACCAGGTTGAGGATGGCAAAGTCTACTACAATGACAATTCTTTTGACCAGTATATTACCTTTGTTTCTTTCCATTTCTTCGTGATTAAGTTATTCTCACCTCTTACTTGAGGGATAGTCTGTTCCCGTTTCTGCTGTGCAAAGATACAGCAAATCGAATGCATAACATCAAGCTTGCTTGAATGTTTTGCTGAGATGCAGCGTATTTTCTGCAAAGATAATTATTTTTATTTAATAAGGTATAAAAAAAGTCCAGAAATGTAGTAAAAAAATGATTTACGTCAAAAAACACCCCGTCAATTTTGATATATTGTAATTTTATTGTACTTTTGCAAGTAATTTTAATTTGTATGAATCATAAATAACGAATAATGGGAGTATTTTCAAAACTATTCGGCCGCAAGACCGAGGATAAAAAAGTAGGCGGCATGGAAGACTACATGACGCTTGTCAGAGTGTATTTCCAGGCAGCCCTTGCTTCACAGTTGGGCATCACCAATTTGGCAATGTTGCCCGACCTTCGTGCCTTCAAGACTACATTCCGCGTTCCTACCCAGAACAACAAGTTGGGCCTGGGCGAGAAGGCGCATGTCAAGAAGATGATGAAGAGTGTCTATGATACCGATGACAATTTCTTCAAGGAGATTGACCAGAGCATTCGCAAGAAGTGTCACAAGTTGCAGGATATCAATGTGTATCTCATCCAGTTCCAGACCTTCACCCAGGACCTCATGATGCTTCTGGGCAACCTGATGAAGTTCAAACTCCGTCTGCCAGGTTTCATGAAGAAGGCGCTCTACACCATGACTCAGAAAACCGTCGACGATATCTTCAACAAGAATGATTTCAACGACGCCAGTGTGGTGAAGACCGTCATGCAGCTTCGTCAGCTCGACAAGCAGCTGTGCTTCAGCCAGCAGTGGGTCACCGATTTCGCCTTCCAGGTGTTGATGCTTGCCAAGAAGGAGCCACGTCCATCCGATGAGGAAATCGAGAAGGCAAAGGGAAAGTTGGGCAAGTAATTTCACTTAATTTGTATCAAATTCACAAATAGATGACGGAATATTTGCAATTTTGAAATATTTCCGCTATATTTGTACCCAAAATAGAGAGTAATGAGTGCTGATGAAAAGACAATCAATACGTTTGCCACACGTGTTAGGCAGTTGATTCTTGAGTTTGGAAAGCTCAAGCAGGAGAATGCCGAGCTCTACGAGATGGTGGATGAGCGCGACGCCCAGATCAAGGCGCTGCAGGAGAAGTTGTCTCAGGCAGAGCACGATTACAACAGCCTGAAAATGGCTAAGATGATGACAATTTCGGATGCCGACATGGAAGCTACGCAGAAGCGCGTCACCAAGCTCATCCGGGATGTCAACAAGTGTATAACGCTACTGAGCAATCAATAAGTCGGAGCGATGGCAGATCAGGAACAAGAGAAAATACTCATAAGATTACATATCTATGACACCGACCTCTCGGTCAAGATACCGCGAGAGGACGAGGAGTACTATCGTAAGTCAGGCAAACTGATTAACGATATTGTCAACTCGTATTCCAAGATTTTCAAGGGACGCAAGAGCGACAAGGAGATTCTTTACATGTCGCTCCTCGATATCGCCTTGAGATATGAGAAGGAGTCGGGTCGTAACGATACTGCACCTTATCACGATATTCTCACCCGCCTTACTGCCGAGATTGAGGACACCCTGAAGTAGTAAGAGTGTTTTTTCTCCGTCCGTTTGTTTGCCTCGTTGTCATAAGGATGCCGGGCAGTAGCTGTTGCACAGGCGAGAATATTAATAAATCATTTATATATAATATAATAATGGTAGTAACAATCATAGCAACCCTTGTAGCCCTCGTATTGGGAGGAGCCTTAGGGTTTTTTATTTTCCGTTATGTCATTAAAGGGAAATATAACGAAATGATCGCCGCAGCCAACAAGGAGGCGGAAGTAGTGAAGGAAAAGAAACTGCTCGAAGTAAAGGAGAAGTTCCTCAACAAGAAAGCAGAGCTGGAGAAAGAGGTGCAGCAGCGCAACTCACGCATTCAGCAGAGCGAGAACAAGCTCAAGCAGCGTGAGATTTCGCTCAACCAGCGCCAGGAAGAGCTCGGCCGCCGCAAGCAGGAGGTAGAGCAGAACAACCAGCGCGTGGAGAACGAGAAGAAGCTCCTCGCCCTGAAGCAGCAGGAGTTGGAGAAGATGCAGCGTCAGGAGCAGGAGAAGCTTGAGGAACTCTCTGGCCTGAGCGCTGAGGAAGCTAAGCAGCGCCTCATCGAGAGCCTGAAAGATCAGGCAAAACTTGATGCTGCCAGCTACGTCAACGAGATCATGGACGATGCCAAGCTCAATGCCAACCAGCAGGCCAAGAAGATCGTTATCCAGACCATCCAGCGCGTGGCCACAGAAACGGCTATAGAGAATTCTGTCAGTGTCTTCCATATAGACAACGACGAGGTGAAGGGCCGCATCATCGGTCGTGAGGGTCGCAACATTCGTGCCTTGGAAGCAGCCACTGGTGTCGAGATTGTTGTAGACGACACTCCTGAGGCCATCGTCATCTCTGCCTTCGACCCCGTGCGCCGCGAGGTATGTCGTCTGGCCCTCCACCAGTTGGTAGCCGACGGACGTATTCATCCAGCCCGTATTGAGGAAGTTGTAGCCAAGGTGAAGAAGCAGCTCGAGAATGAAATTATCGAAACCGGTAAGCGCACCGCTATCGACCTCGGTATCCACGGCTTGCATCCTGAGCTGATTCGTATCATTGGTAAGATGAAGTACCGTTCATCATATGGTCAGAACCTCTTGCAGCACGCACGCGAGACAGCCAACCTCTGTGCTGTCATGGCATCTGAGTTGGGCTTGAACCCCAAGAAGGCAAAGCGTGCCGGTCTGCTCCACGATATCGGTAAGGTGCCAGACGAGGAGAGTGAGTTGCCTCACGCACTCTATGGTGCCAAGATTGCCGAGAAGTTCAAGGAGAAGCCAGACATCTGCAATGCCATCGGTGCACACCACGACGAGATGGAGATGAACACTCTTCTTGCTCCAATCGTTCAGGTTTGCGATGCTATCTCTGGTGCTCGACCTGGTGCCCGTCGCGAGATTGTTGAGGCATACATCAAGCGTCTCAACGACCTTGAGGCAATAGCCATGAGTTATCCTGGCGTTACCAAGACCTATGCCATCCAGGCAGGACGTGAACTTCGCGTTATCGTGGGAGCCGACAAGATGAACGACGAGGAGAGCACCAAGCTCTCTGACGAGATTGCTACCAAGATTCAGAACGAAATGACCTATCCAGGTCAGGTGAAGATCACCGTCATCCGCGAGACCCGCAGCGTAGCATACGCCAAGTAATCGAAAGTATAATAACACTTGATTTATATCGAGGGAGCTGTCTGATGAGACGGCTCCCTTTTTTCTTACGACATGGGCGAAGTCAAAATTTGAAAATGACTAATGACTAATGACTATAATTCGGAAAAACTAAAATGACTAATGTGACTTACGTCTTTCCCTCGATAGTGTCATCATGTGGGTCTTAATAGATGACCAAAGCTGCTCATCTATTATGACCTCTCTTGGTCATAATAGATGCCTTCTGCAGGGCTCTTGGAGCACTTGTAAAAGAACAGAGATAAGACTTACATCAAGGTTTATGCAGCAAACAGCAACCATAGGTGAATATAGATTCATCTCTCCACATAACTCTATTAGTGAACTAATGGAAGCATGTTTGTCTCTCTGAAGATTTTACGGATTAAGTTTAGTCATTAGTCATTAGTCATTATCGCATTTTAGGCATACGATTATGTGGTAATATGGCGAAAAACTGCCTCTTAGGCATACGAGTGCATGCCCGTGAGGAAGTAGTTTACTCCGAAATATGTCATGACGATGCTCAGGAAGGCAAGGGTCATGTAGACGTGGTAGGCGAGGGGCTTGCGGAACAGGGACAGGCTCTGTGTATGAGCCACCACGGCATAAATCATAAAGGTGATTAGCGCCCAGGTTTCCTTGGAATCCCAACTCCAGTAGTTGCCCCAGCTCACGTTTGCCCAGATTGCACCGATGAAGATGCCGAACCCCATGGTGGCAAGGGCAGGATAGAGGAACACACGGCTCAGCGCCTGAAGCTCCTCTCCGTGCGAGCGGAGCAAGATGCCCATGACGCCGCAGAGGAAGGTGAGCGACAGCAGGGCGTAGCTCATCATGATGATGCTGACGTGGATGCAGAGAAGGGGACTGTTGAGCACGGGCATCATCTGTCCTATGGCAGGGTCCATCTGGTTGATGTGGCTTACCAAGAGGAAGAAGCCTGACAGCAGGAAACCGAAGACCATGACGAGGCGGATGCGCCATTGCATCACGAGGCTGATGAGCATCACAAACCATGCCACGGTGAGCATGCTCTCATAGCCGTTGGACATGGGTACGTTGCCGCTGACTATCCACCTCATCGCCAAACCGAAGGTGAGGGCAAGGAAGGAAATGCCCAACAGTGCGGGCAGAGCTATGTCGAAAGCCTTCAGGCTGCGCTGTCTTGTTATGCGATAGATGGTGTAGAGGAGGGCGATGAAACCCAGAGTGAGATTTACCATAAAGAGGATGGTGGCAAAGGGGAAGCCATTGAGTATCCGTTCTGCACGATATTGCACACTGGAGGGAAGCGAGTTGCCGCCGCTCACCTGCTGATACTTCTTCATTTTGTCGAAGAAGATGTTCACGCGGTCGGTTTTTCCGGCTCTCACATCGCTGTATAGTAAGGTGAACACATTCTTGATATAGAGTGCATGCTGATGCTCCACAGCCGCAGGAAGTCGGTCGGCTGGCGAATACCAGACGGTGCTGCCTGCCTGGATGGCGGGATGTTCGCGCGTAGCCTTCACGTTCTGAGTGAAGGTGTAGGGCAGCACCTTGAGCGATGTGCCTTGTCGCAGTTCCATAATAATCTGTATCTTTCCATCGATGTCGGCAGCTTGCTGGTGGAACTTGTCCTGAGCCCCGTTGTAGTATTCCTGCACGTACTGTGCTATGGTGTAGCCGCCCATCAGGGGATTGAAGAAACTGTTGAGCGAGGCTTGGTCGGGCAGGTTCATCGCCGTCTTCAGTTCGCCGTTTTTTATCTTGATGAAGGGCTCGTTACTCCATGTGTCGCCATAGAATATCCAGCCCGTGAGCACCTGCTCGGGGGTGAGTCCCTGATAACTGCGTGCACCGTAAATCTTCTTGCAGAAGTCGATGGCGAAGGTTTGCACAGGACAGATACGGTCGTTGTATAGCATGTTGAGCTCGCCCAGCTTCTCGGCTGTAGCCTTGGGCAACACAGCCTGGCTGAGGTCGGAAGACTGCGCACTCGCCTCATAGCTCATGCTGCTGAGCAGGCAGAGCAGCAGGGCGCCCTTGCGTAGCAGCTGGCTCCTGAGCAGACGGCGGTAACCGCCCTTGGGGTCAATGAGCATCCAGACGAGTGAGATGAAGAGCAACGCATAGCCAGTATAGGTGACGGGAATACCATAGGGGTCGGCGTTGACGGCGAGCACGCTGCCCTGTCCGTCCTCATCGTAGGACGACTGGTAGAGGCGATAAGAGCGATAGGAGTAGATGTGGTTCATCGACACTTCGCCTTGGCTCTTTTGGTTGCCGTCGGTGATGGTGAAGCGCGAGGTATAGTCGGCTACAGCCTGTGTACCGTCGTGCATCCTTGTCTCAAATTTCTGCAGACAGAGCGAGAAGGGTAACTTCTCGGTGGTCATGCCGTGTTTGCCATCGTTTGCCACATAGGTGTCGGTGGGCTGTCCCACGCGCAGGTGTATCATGCCTCGATGCGCAGATATGTGTGTGATCAGTGCGCCCACAAGGATGATGACAAATGAGAGATGGAGTGCGAGGGTGGAGGCGGTTCTTACCTTTCGCTGCAGGATGTAGAATACGCCGAGGACTGCGAGCACAGCCCACAGCAGCGCAAACCACCATGCGCCGTAGTAGTGGGTGTGTACATAGTCGGTGCCCTGGCTTTTCTCTACGATAGTGGCGGCTGCCATGATGACGAGCACCAGGATGTAAATGGCGGATATTGTCTTCTTGATCATTTTCGTTTTTGTATAAAGAATGATGGTCGTTGTATATGTTTATCTGAATATGCTGTTTGCTGTGCAAAGTTACGGCTTTTATTGCTGTTGTGCAAATCTGCAGTTCCATTTAGGCGAGATATCATCATTTTTAGGTATATGATTTTAAGGAGTTTATTTCTGAAGTAAAGGGAACAGCTTTAAAGATAGATACCTAAAAAGGAGTTAAGGAAGTTTTAGACAACAGCTTTTTGCCTGGCTTTCAAACAAAAAGGCTGTTGTCTTAACTCCTTAACTCCTTAACTCCTTAACTCCTTAACACCCTTTACTCCTTAATTTCTGAAATAAAATTAGATAGACTGGAGGAACTTAACCACTGCGTCGCGGTCGGCCTTCGAAGCTTTGTAGAAGTTGAGGGCTGCGTGGTAGGAGTGGCTGTTCTTGCTGTAGCAGTGCCACATGATGGCCTCTACCTCGTTGCGGGCACGGCAGTCGTGCAGACGGTCTTCAGCTCCGGTACACATACGTGACAGTCCGCGGCCCCACAATGGAGTGGTGCGGCACCAAGAACCATGAATGTCGTTCTTCATGTACAGCTTGTGCTGCAACATGTCAGTGTATGGATAGATGGTCTGGTTCTTGTAGCGTGGCAAAGGTTTGCCGGCTATCATGTTAGGAGTCCAGTAGTTGTCATCGCCTGTCTTCCATGATGGGCGGTGGCAGCTGGCGCAACCCCACTCCATGAAGAGCTTCTTGCCGCGCTGTACGTCCTTGTCGTTCAGGTTGCGTGCACGAGGAATGGCCAGACCTCTGTGCCATACCATGAAGTCGTAGAAGTTGTTGGCAGTCATCTCGGGCTGGAAGTTGTGCCATTGGTTGTCGAACTGGTTGGTGGAAGGCAGCAGTAGGTTGTAGACAGCCTCCTTGATGCCCGCATCAGTACCGTCGGCATAGTAGGGTGACTGTGGGTTTGCCTTGATTTTGGCAATCACCTCTGGGTCTTCCGACATTGCCTTTGCCCATGCTTTTGTAGAGTAGAGCTTGGGGCGGTCTGGACGGCTCACATTGGTGATGTTCCAGATGGCATTGGCACCAGGACCGTCCTGCAGAGAGGCACGTGTCAGGGCATAGGTGAATCGCTTGATGGCCTTGTATACGCCCGTTTTGCCTTCGCCGCCATCGGCAAACTGGCCGTCAGTTCCCCAGGTAGAGTAGTAGGCACCGTTTGCCATCTTCTCGCCCGCAGCATCCCAGAACTTAGGGTTGAGATACTCTGATACGTTCATACCGGCACTCTTGAAGTAAGCTGCCTCTGAGGCATACTGCTTCTCGATTTCCTCCTGTGGAATAGCGTCAAGCAGACCTGTGCCAATCACACCGATGGTAGACTCTAAGCGCACGGCAATGTTGGATGGAACAGGGTTGGTATGGAAGGCATCTGAAGGAATGGTCACCTCAGGATAGATGAGGTCGAAGGTCTCGCCGTCGGCAGGGAACTTCATGGCCAGTCCACTCTCCATGGTGCTTACGTGCTCCCAATGAATCTTGATTTTGTCAGCCTCGATAGGAGCCTTGAAGGGGTCGGAAGCGCCTGTCTGAGGCATACCTGTCACCTCGCCGATATAGTTTCCGTCGTTGCTTCCAGGTGCGTCGGGTGTGTAGATGGCCATCAGGTAGCCGTTACCATTGCCATAGGCGATGGCATAGCTGTCCTGTCGCATACCATGTCCGTAGCTTGGGTGGCAGTCGAGACATGACTTGCGCAGATAGGCAGGACCTACGCCCTTGAAGGCACCATTGTCGATGGTGTACTGGCGTTCGAAGAACATCTCGCCCGTCTTGAAGTTGTCGTGCAGTCCCTGCTCGTTGACGGCAGGAGCCTCATCCTCATAACAGCCGGAGTTGACATTCTCTGTGGTTCCCAGCTCGCCACCAGGATACCATTCCTCTGCGGTAAAACCATCCTGGGCTTTTCCTACATAGTTGGCATCCGACTCCATAGAGTTGTCGGGTTCTTGTGGGTTGCTGTTCTCTTCGGAGCAGCTGTTCATTGTCATCATGGCCAATGCCGCAGCAAATGACCATACCAAATAATGTTTCTTTTTCATAATGTTCCTTTTGGGGGATAAAGTTTTTTCTTGCGCACAACGTAGCCTTGGGCACAATGCCTCAAGGCTACGTATATATTATTTTATTGATGTTTTGTGAGTTCCTGAGTTACTTTGCACTCTGGCGTCCGATCCATGTGCCGGCTGCGTTCAGTTCGTCGTCGAGATCCTTGATCTTGTCGATGGCATTCTTTACAGCCACAGAACCTGGGTCAGCCAGGAAGTAACCCTGTGCAGCTGTTGCGTCATCGAGTGACTTCAGGGCTGCGGTCAGTGCATTCTGCAGTTTGCTCAAGTCAGGATAGTTGAGGCTTGAGAGAAGCGACATGATAGAGTTGGCTGCTGGAGAGGCGGCATCGATGTCGCGTGTGCCATAGAGGGTGTTCTTGATAGAGTAGAGGTTGTCCTTGTAGTCTACGAAAGAACGATGGCTGTAAGGCGACTCGATGTAGTCTCTTGACTCAGCCTCACCGTCTTCGGTTGTTCCGCCCTGGTTGTTGCATACACGCCATGCCTGACCGAGTTTCTGCTCCTGTACCTCGTTGCAGATATTGGAGCAACCGCCTACGAAGATCTGGTTGATGGTGCCTGGCCAAGACTGATAGCCTGTGGTTTGTGCAGGGGTGAGCAGATACTGACCGTAGCACATGGTGCCTTTGGCTGCAAAGCCATTATAGCGCATGCTTGAGAATACGTAGCTGTTGTCCTGGAGCACCTGCTTGGTGTCGTTGCTGGCAGCGTCGCCCATCCATGTGAACTCCAGCATGGCAGTCATGTTCTTCACATCGCCAGCCACAGCAGCGAGGAATGCCAATTCGTCGATGCCCTTTACTGAGGTCATGCCTTCTTCGGTCTCATTGGCCTTGAAAGCATCAACTGTGCGGTTCTGACCCTCACGGAAGAGGACGAACTCCATACCATGGAAGCCCAATACAGACTGGAACTGCTCGTTCTTGTCGGAAACGAACTTCTCTGGAGTATCGCTCTTGAAGCCGGCAATGAGGCTGGCATTGGTCAAAGCAGAAACTAACTCATCGTGGTCGAGTGGCCATGAGTCGATGTGTGGGTCGATATTGTTGTCGGAAGCTGAGCCATAGAGGAAAGCCTCGCTGCGCTCCCACTCACGGCGTGCGTTCTTGAAAGCCTCGCAGGCTGCGTCAATCTGGCTCTGTGTCATGGTGCCAGCCTCTGCTGCCTTGTAGAGTGTTGTGCAGGCTGTGTAAAGTTCGCGTGAGTTCTTTGCTAAAGCCTGGTAAGTGGGGTAAACCACATTCTCGACGTAAGCCTTGGTGGTTTTCTGCATCGCGAGATCAGACGAGTTGATGGTAGTTGTAGCCTGACCTACGTTGGGCAGATCGAAAGTTGTGTCGTCATCGCTGCCGCATGATGCAAAGCAGAGTGCCAAGCCACCCATCATGAATGACAAGGCCAATTTCTGAATTTTTTTCATTTGTTTATCTTATTATTATTAATGAATGTATACTTCTCTAACTTCTTTAACTTCCCCATTTGCGAAAGTTGTGTATGTGTTTTAGATCGAAATCCTCATTCTGCGATTACAGGAAGAAACCCTGGTAGGCGACGCCGATGTTGAGGGCAGGCTCGTCGTTGTACTGGCTTCTGAACTTGCGCAGGTTGTACTCTGCTTTCACGCAGATTTGCTTGATGGGGTAGTAGTTGATACCGCCGGCGAAGATCTGTCGCTTGGTGTACTGCTTGGTGGTGTTGTTGAGATAAGAGTCGTAATACTCGTAGTGACCGAAGACATACAGTTTCTGGTTATCGGCACGCAACTTCTCTATCTGTGAGAATACATCGTAGCCCACCTCAAACATGGTGGCGATGGCATGGCTTCCGAAAGCCTGGTTGGTCTCGTAAGGCTTCACATACTGCACGCCTGGCTTTACCAGCTTGCTGATGGCAGCGGCATCGCTCACGTAGCCATAGTCTACATTGCCTCGTGCCATCCAGTTGTGGGCTTTGTAGGTGAAGTCGAGTGCTCCGAGGAAGATGTTGCCCTTCAGTTTCTTGTTGTTGCCTTTCTCCATATCGTGGGGCACACTGTTGTGCATGGACTGTCCGAAATAGCCACTCAAACCGATGCGCAGACCAGGGATGGTGTAGTTGTCGACACGGGCAGAAAAGCCATACTTATTGGCTGTCTCAAACTCGAAAGGCTTCGTGGTACCAGGCTTGATCCAGTTGAGCGAACTGAACTGATAGGCATCGAGTCCTGCGAGGAACTGGGCTTCGTAGCGGAAGTCGCCATGACGTCCCCACACCGAAACTCCCGTCTGGTGCCAGGTACAAGGCAGGATAGTGTTCTCGCCCTCAGGACGGTATACGGTGAAGAAGTTGAGGGGTTCGTGATAAGCATTGGTCAGGCCTACAGGCACTACGATGTGTCCGGCACGGATGTTGAGGAACTTGCCAAATGATTTCTGAATCCAGAACTGTTCCAGCTCTACCTCACCGCCTTTCTCCTGTTCCTGTTCAAACTCGATAGACTCCTCTGCCTCATATTCGATGGCAGAACCTGTGCCTCCGTGCTCAAACTCGATCTCAGTGCCGAATGTCCAGCCCTTGCCAAAGTCGTAGCCTAAATAGATGACTGCATGAGGAATGTCGAATCGTCCATGGTTGGGGTCGTCTTTATGGAGCGAGGCAGAACTGTATCGGTTGCCGCTGTCGCTGTAGAAGTTACGGCTGAAAGCCACTTCGCCATAGCCGCCAATGCTGAGGCGCTTTCCGTTGGCATGTTGCATCACACTGTCGGCTGCAACTACTTGTGCGTTGGCGCTTGCCAACCCTGCAGCCAGCGCAGCGGACATCAATCCAATTTTTAAAATGTTCATTTTTATCTGTTTAGAAATGTTTTCTGTTTCTTACTGAACTTTCTCATGTTCGGAAGTTATAGAAGTGATCACCCCTTCGGTCGTTGGAAGTTATAGCCAATTGCTTCTTTGTTGTATATTTAGCTATAAAGCATTTGGCTTTAACTTCTCTAACTTCTTTAAATTCTTTAACTTCCCCATTTGCGAAAGTTGAGTTTATTATTCTAACATTCAAAGAAAAGAGCGCGGATGTCTGTTTGCGGTCTTGATACTTAAGAGGCTTAGTATCTCCTTAAAGCTATTAAGCTTGATAAGGAATTACGCAGCTCTATCGCTCGGGAGTGGTAATCATCACTGCGCTCTTTCTCGATTTCGGGTGCAAAGGTAAGGCGTTTTTAAAAAACTTGCAATACTTAAAAGTTGGTAAACTGCCGCATCCCCATTTTTAGGTATTGCGAGTTTCAGATGTTTTTTGTAATTTTGCAGCGGACACAAAAACATGATGAATGTCCGCTCTTAAACGTACATGATTTAGGTCTTAAAAGTATACAACAACGATGAAAAATCAAAAGATGTATGAAGCTGATGACAAGATGATCAGCATTATTCGCGATAATTACAACATCCTTCAGAGCTTGGGTAGTTTCGGTATCAATCTGGGCTTTGGCGACAAAACGGTGAGAGAGGTTTGCGAGGAACAGGCGGTGGATACTTATACTTTTTTAGCGGTGGTAAACTTCACCATCAACGGCTATAAGGAGTACGACAATGCTTCGCGCCTGTCGTTGCCTACATTACTGCATTATCTCAAGGCCTCGCATGCTTACTACATTGATTTTCAGTTGCCTTTCATCCGCAAAGAGTTGGTGGAGGCGCTCGACGAGAGCGATAATCTGGCCCGACTTATTCTCAAATTATACGATGAGTATGCGCATAGCATCACCAATCATATGAAGTATGAGGAAAAAGCCGTATTCCCTTACGTGCAGTCGCTTATTGACGGTGCAGCACCAGTCAACTTCGACATAGAGACGTTCTCTAAGCATCACGTGCAGATAGACATGAAACTGAAAGAGTTGAAGAATATCATCATCAAGTATTTGCCTTCTGACGGATTGCACAACAATCAGCTTAGCGCCACACTTTACGACATATATAATAATGAGGAATGGCTCAACCTGCATTCGCAGGTAGAGGAGGAAATCTTCATTCCTGCCGTGCGCAACCAGGAACGAAAGCTGAAACAAAGTGATATGAGTGTTAAAATATCCAATATGATCAACCAGACACCGCAGAGCGATGAGCAGTTGAGCGACCGTGAGAAAGACGTCATCGTGGCTTTGGTACAGGGCATGACCAACAAGGAGATTGCTGACCATCTGTTTATCTCCATCAACACGGTGATTACTCATCGCCGCAACATAGCCCGTAAGCTGCAGATTCATTCACCTGCCGGTCTTACTATCTATGCCATCGTCAATAATCTGGTGGATATTTCGAGTGTAAAATTGTAAGCAGGCTTCATATCTTGTTGATGTCCACATAGCCATGCATCACGGCATAGATAGTAAGTGAGGAGACCGACTTTAGTCCTAATTTCTCCTGAATGTTCTTGCGGTGCGTGATTACGGTAGAGAGGCCGATACACAAAGTATCGGCTATTTCTTTGTTTATTTTGCCTTGTGCCACGAGTGCCAACACCTCGGTCTCGCGGTCGGAGAGAACTTTCTCCTTGACGGTTACGGGCATGGCAGGGAGGTGTTCGCCATGAGGATGACCTATCTTCTGAAGGGCAAGCAGATGTTTTACAAGTGTTTCTTCGGGCACACTCACGCAGAGGCAATGAAAATCGTTGAGCTGTGAGTTTGGGTCGATGCTGGGCGTGAGCACGATGGTGTGGTGTGCTCGCTGTCCCTGCACGAAGAAGTTACGGTGTGCCAGCACAATGTGCATGGACACAAAGTAATGGATGAAGCGGTCAGGATTGTTGGACTCAAACTCAGCAAAGCTGCCGAAGGTGCAAATATTCATCATCGGCATAACGGTTTCCAATAATTGCTTGAGTCCCATCATGGCGAGTGTGTTGTTCTCGATGATAGCCATTTCGGGCATCCTGCCTTGCATCCTGTCGTCCTTATGCAGGGCTCTCATTGCTTCTTCGTTCATGATTTCTATTTTTTGTTTTTATCTAAAGTTATTCGAGGAGTTGTGGAGATGTTGCGGAAGTTAATGCTCAATGTTCAAAACAAATGCTTTATAGTCTTCTGCTTCTTAGCAATAAAGCATATGTCTTAACTCCTTAACTCCCTTTAACTCCTGAAATTCTCTTGTTTATAAGAACGGTGTCAGTACCTTGGCGGCAAACCCCCCTCTGAATCTCTGCCAGCCAGTTCGCCACTCGCGCCACTTCTTCTCGGTGAGCAGGAAACTGTCAGCCTTGTCCTTGTCGAAGAGGTCGATGAGCTGCTTGGTGGTCTGTGGGTCAATGATGACAGCATTCTCCTCGTAGTCCCAGCGCAGGCTTCGGGCATTGAGGTTGGCGCTTCCCACCGTGCAGAATTTACCGTCCACCATGATAATCTTGGTGTGATGGAATCCTGGTGTGTACATCCAGATGTGGCATCCTGCTTTCATCAGCTTGTGTGCATTGTAGAATCCACAGTCGGGCGTCAGGGGAATGTCGCTCTTGGTGGAGAGCATGATTTCCACTTTCACGCCTCGCTTGGCTGCATTCTTGAGTGCCTTCTTCAGTTTGTGACTCAGGGTGAAGTAGGGACTGATGAGCTTGATGCTGTCCTGTGCATCGTTGATGGCGTTGACATAGAAGTAACGTATGATGTCCTTCGAAATGTGTGGCTCGCGGTTGATGATGCCCACCATCTTGTGGTAAGCCGTGGCTGTGGTGTCGGGCTTGAGTCCGTCTACCAGATAGTCTTGACGTTTGGCACGGAAGTATTCTGCGCCATGTATATGCTGTCCGCTCACCTTGTTCCACATTTTCAGGAAGATGGCCTGCAGCGTGTTCACCTCGTCACCGTCGATGCGGCAGTGCATGTCGTTCCAGGAACCCACAACCTCTGTTCCCTTGATGTAATAGTCGGCCACGTTCATGCCGCCTGTATAGGCTATTTGTCCGTCGATGACAACAATCTTGCGGTGGTCGCGGTTGAAGATGGCGTGAACCCAGGGAAACTTCACTGGTTTGTATTCATAAATCTCTATGCCGTTGGCACGAATCTCCTTGATGTGTCGTTTGCGTAAAGGTTTGTTGTTGGATGAGTTACCGAAACCATCATAGAGGGCTCTAACCTTGACTCCCTGCTTTGCTTTCCCAGCAAGCAGGTCGAAGAGCAAGCCGGCGATGCTGTCGTTGCGGAAGTTGAAATACTCTAAGTGCACACTTTTCTTTGCCTGGCGGATGGCCTGGAACAGATCGTCGAACTTCTCCTGACCGTTCATCAGGAGTGTGACGGAATTGTTGTGGGAGAATCGAATGCCTTTCTCCCTCAACTGGTTGACAATGACCGAGTCGCTACTCTCTTTCGTGTGATGGTTGGCAAGCTGTAGGCTGTCTTGTGCGCTGCACAGCGAAAAGAACAGCATGATGCTTGCAGTTAATAATAGGTATCTGAGTCTCATTCTGAAATATTGATGTTGTTTCCTCTCTTTTTTACACCATGCAGGCATAGTGGTCAACGATGCCCAGAAGATGTTTCTCGTCGTCCATCACCAATACGGTGTGTACCTTGTATTGGTGCATGATGTGCTGTATCTCTGTAATCTTGGTGGTTGGCGCCACGTGTTTGGGAGACATCGTCATGATGTCGCTCACAGTCTTGTTGAAGAACTCTGCCTGCCATTTCTCCATGGCACGACGTATGTCGCCATCAGTGATAAGTCCGATGACACGGTTTTCCTTGTCTACCGATACGCCCAGTCCCAATTTTCCCTTGCTCACATGAATGATGGCCTCGCCCAAGTGCATGTCTTTAGGAATGATAGGCAGGTCTTCCTTCTTCATCACGTCCTCGGCTGTGGTGAGCAGGCGCTTGCCCAACTCCCCACCAGGGTGGAACTGTGCAAAGTCGCGTGGTTTGAAGTGGCGTACCTGCATCAGCGCAATGGCTAAGGCGTCGCCCATGGCAAGTGCGGCTGTGGTGCTGCTTGTAGGAGCGAGGTTGAGCGGGCAGGCTTCCTTTTTCACCTTCACCGTGATGTGGTAGTTGGAGTATTTTGCCAACAGCGATTGAGGATTGCCTGTCATCGAGATGATAGGTACGTTCATGTGGAGCACCATGGGGATGAATCGCAGCAACTCGTCGGTTTGTCCGCTGTTGCTCAGCGCCAGAACCACGTCCTTATCAGTCATCACACCCAGGTCGCCGTGATAAACGTCGAGAGGATTAATGTAGAAGGCAGGAGTTCCTGTCGATGCCAGGGTGGCAGCGATCTTGGCTCCTACGTGTCCACTCTTTCCTACACCGGTCACGATGATTTTTCCTTTGCAGTGGTACATCAGGTCGACAGCCTTCTCGAAGTTGTCGTCCAACAATGCTATTTGGTCTAATATGGCTTCGGCCTCTTCGCGCAGAGCCTCTTCACCATAGTGACGGATAGTCTTGTCCTCTATATGTTTGTTTTTTTCTGTCATGATTTATAAATACTTAAACTGAAAAGAAATAGCTGCTAAGCCAATAAGTCAGCGATTAATACTTCAAGTTTGTCGAGTTCCAACATGTTGGCAGCATCGCTTTTCCCGTTGTCCGGGTCGGGATGAACCTCGAAGAAATAGCCTGTGGCTCCGAAAGCCTTTGCAGCCATGGCCATTGCTGGAACGAACTTGCGGTCGCCTACTGTTTTTCCGTTGCCTGCACTGGGGCGCTGTACGCTGTGTGTGCAGTCCATGATGACTGTGGGCACAATCTCTTTCATGTCGGGAATGTTGCGGAAGTCAACTACCAGATTGTTGTAGCCGAAACTGTTGCCTCGCTCTGTGAGCCATACTTCCTTGGCACCGCTCTCCAGGGCTTTCTCTACAGGATATTTCATATCTCTGCCACTGAGGAACTGTGCTTTCTTTATATTTACCGTCTTACCTGTATGGGCAGCAGCCACCAAGAGATCGGTCTGTCGGCACAGAAAGGCTGGTATCTGCAGTATGTCGCACACCTGTCCTGCTGCTTCTGCCTGATAACTCTCGTGAATATCGGTCGTGATGCGTAGACCGTATTTCGATTTGATGTCTGCAAGCATCTGCAGTCCTTTCTCCAGTCCAGGACCACGGAAGGAATGGATGCTTGTACGGTTGGCTTTGTCGAACGAAGCCTTGAATATAATGTTTGTACCCAATTTCTGGTTGATGCGTACGAGTTGCTGGGCTACTGTGTCTAACAGTTCCATTGATTCGATGACGCAAGGACCTGCAATGAATGTTGCCATATAGTTGTTTCTTTTAATGTTTAAGTGTTAAATACTCAATGTTGGGTGTGAATTGTTTAATGCTCGATGTTAAGTCCTCAGTACTTATGCTTTCGCATTCAGTGCCGATTCTGCAGCATTGGTTTCTTCGGCTGATGCGGTTTTGATAGTTATCTCACGCTGAGGGAATGGAATCTCGATGTTGTGTTCGTTGAGTGTATCGTAGATGCATTCCATAATCTTGCCGTCATCCACATACTGTGTGAGTACATTCACCCAGACCAGAATCTTGAGTGTGATGCAACTGTCGTCGAAGCTTTTCAGCACGACTTTGACACCCTTCTCATGATAGATACAGTCGAGCTGGTTCAAGGCATCGATAAGAATCTGCTTCACATGCTTCACATTGGTGCCATAAGCCACGCCAACCTCTAAGATGTCGAGCTCATAACCATGGTTTCGGGTCATGTTCTTGTAATTCTTCGAGAAGAGCTGTGCGTTCTGGAAGGCTATCACCGAACCGTCGGTAGCTTCGAGCATGGTCGATGTGTAGCTGATGCTGCTCACTCGTCCGCGCGTGCCGTCGCAGATGATATAGTCGCCCACCTTCACGCGTCCCATCATCAGTGAGACTCCATAGTAAATATTTTCCAGAATGTCCTTGGATGCAAAACCCAGACCCGTGGACAAACCGGCAAAGATAGCCAAGAGCCATGACTTGCCAACCTGGAAGACGTTGAGGGCAACCATTAGCCAAATGCCCCAGACGATAACCTGCAGCACATTCTTAAACATCACAATCTTGCTGGCTGCCGAGGCTGGGTCTTGCTTCTCGAAGTGATGGCGCATCAGATCGTTGGTGGTGATGTTGATATAGTTGAACAGGAAGAACAGGCAAGCCACAAGGCTGATGCTAAAGAGCGAGGCTGTGAAGTTGCTGGTTCTGATGTATTCCTTGTTGAAAATCATCCATGTGGTGTCGCTCATGTTGAATACGTCGGCTGCCCAATAGATGGCCACGATAAACGACAAGACACTTCCTGAAGGAATCAGCACCTTGTTGATAAACCGGAAAATCCATTTGTCGGTAATAGGCTTCTGCTTCAGGTTCTTGCGCTCTGCATAAACTTCCATCCAGTCTTTCAGACAGGTGATGCTCAGAATACAGGTGAGTTGCATCATCCACCAGATGATGATCTGCACCGACAGCAGGGTGAAGCCTATCCATGAACAGAAGGTACTGGCGGCAAAGACACAGAGCGAGATGTAGGCATACATCTTGTCCTCTCTCGGTACCAGCTTACTGTGGCGCTTGATGACGTTTGCTTGCCACAGCGAACAGACGAGCAGGATAGGGGGGAAAATGAAGTTGACCAGGCTGTTGGGGATCAAGATGATTCGGAACGTGATGACGAGGAAACCCACCAGCATCAGGGGAGAATAGATGCGGAAGGCGCTCTTTATTTGGTCGTTGCCCACGCGGAGCAAGAGTGAAATCAGAATCACGCCTATGAGCCATGCAAACTCTACGAGCAGGCCGCATGCCATGATAACGAAGTTCTGATGAGCTGTAATGCGTATGATGCCCAAGAGAATGGCAAAGGTTACGACCGTCATCGCCATAATGATGCAGGTACGTTTGGCCATGAAGTTGTCCTTGATGCTCTCAAAACGACCTCGTTTCACCAATTGTGTCACCACGATGCGGATGGTAAAAAGGTTGAGGGCAATAGAGACAATGCCATAGAAAATGATGATGCTGAAGAGGATGAAGATGATTCTCACGTCCCATTGCGACATCATGCCCGGAGCTGGTCTGTATTTTTCTGCCACCGATGTCTTGGCTTCCCTGTAATGGTTGCTTACATGCCGCAGGATAGTGAGATAGTTGTCGCCACCATTTTTGAAGATGCTGTTCTGTATCTCGGCATATCGTTGGTTGGCATAGTCGTTGAGCGACTTCAGTTTTCTCTCGGTTATGTCGTAGGCTCTTATATAGTCCTGCAACTGTTGCTGTCGCTCTATTAATTGTCGGCGGATGTTCACTGCCAAGGTGAGGTCTACGTTGCGGTTGAGTTGTGCCTCCTTGCTCATGAACATCGTATTCATGTTGTACAGATAGTTGATGAGCGAGTCAAATCGCGCCACCTCTATATTATTCTTGTTGATGAGTCCTCTGAACGGTGCCGCCTTCGACTTGAACTTATCAAACTGCTCAGTAGCTTCGTGGCAGGCGTATGTCAGGTCGAAGATGTAACCGTTGCGCTGCGAGTAGAGCATGATGGAGTTCTGGTCGGCTTGTGCCATGATGGTCATCAGTTCCTTGATGATTTGCTGCTGTTGCTGCTTGGCATACTCGTTCTGCTTCTCGAAGTCGAGATGATAGCTCGTCAGCTCAGTACGGAGCATGAAGAGCGTAGTGTCGAGGTTGGCCTCTTTGAGCACGGCATGGCTGGGCAGCAGGAATGCCACCCACATCAGGATGATTATCGATAATTTCTTCATATAGTCTTCTTTATTCGTCTGCAAAGTTAAGCAAAAATGAAGAAAGAAGCAAAAAGATAATTCCTTTTTTACGATTTTCAATACGATATGTTGTTTTTCCCGTTAAATTTATTACTTTTGCAAATACGATTTAACACTTAACATTTAAACACATTATATGACAACACTCATAGCTGACAGCGGAAGCACCAAGACAGATTGGGAACTTGTGGATGATGCTGGGCAAATTCTGTTCACCGGCAAGACACAGGGCATCAATCCTTTCCATCTCTCCGATGATGACATCTGGAAAATTCTTGCCGAGGAACTCACTTTACCCGAAGTACCGGCACGTGTGTTCTTTTATGGTAGCGGTGTTACCGAATCTATGAAGCCGCGCATGGAGCATCTATTGTTCCAGCAATTTCCACAAGCAGAGGTTCATGCCGAGAGCGATTTGTTGGGTGCAGCCCGAGCCTTGTTGGGACGACGTTCTGGCATAGCCTGTATCTTAGGCACAGGCGCCAACAGTTGTCTGTATGATGGCGAACATATTCTTCTCAACACTCCTCCGCTGGGTTACATTCTTGGCGATGAGGGTAGTGGGGCTGTCTTGGGCAAGATGTTTCTCAATGGCATCTTCAAGGGTGCTCTGCCCGAGAGTCTGAAGCAGGAATATCTCTCTTGGTCGGGACTCGATTATCCCTCTATTATAAATAAGGTGTATCGTCAGCCTCTCGCCAACCGATACTTGGCCTCCATCGCTCCTTTCATTTCCATGCAGATGAAAAGGGTAGAAGAGGCAGCCGCCTCAGACAACAGTTGCCAGCATGCAGAAGTTTTAAGCCAGCACACAGAAACATTGCGTCTTCATGCCGAGGCTTTGCATCTAATGGTGGTCGAAGCCTTCGAACAGTTCTATCAGCGCAACATCACACCTTATCTTTCGTCTGTCGATTCTTCTCAAAACGCATCATCGCTCTCTGTTGCTTTTGTGGGAAGCATAGCCCACTACTTCGAGCAACCGCTTCGACAAGTCTTCGAACAGCATCATCACCTTACAGTCTCTCAGATACTGAAGGCGCCTATGAAAGGGCTAGTGAGTTATCATCTACATTAAATGTTATAAAAGCCCAGATTATGGGCTTTTATTGTTAATATACCATGCAAAAATAACATTTCGTACATATCAAATTAACCAAATGGTACACTGGGGTTCGTGAAAACACGCTAATTTTGCCATCGTACTGCTCTCAGCGTTGAGACCATCAAGAAGTTGGTGGAAAAGAACAAGCAAACGCAGGGAACTAAGTAAAAGATGATAAAAAAAAGGGGATTCCGGCTTATTGTACGTATTATTAGCATTGAAGGTGAGAATCCCGCTTTTAAGGATAAAAAGATTCGGGATACCTTCTTCTCGCCACCGGAAACGGAGGTTGGGAAGAAGGTTCTCATGTATAAGACAATAACAAAAAACAAAATATCAATGGCAAGTGTAAAAGAAAAAATAGCGTATGCGCTGGGTGATGCCGCTGCTGGTGGTATCGTATGGAAGGTCATGTCTATCGCCTTTCCTTTGTTTTTCACCAATGTATTCGGCCTCACATTCGCTGATGCGGCAGTACTGATGTTGGTGGCTCGTATGTTTGATGTCGTGACTGATCCTCTGATGGGAAGTCTTGCCGACCGAACTCAGAGTCGTTGGGGAACTTATCGTCCCTGGCTTATCTTCGGAGCCATACCTTTCGGCCTTATTTTTGCCCTGCTGCTTTATACTCCCGACTTAGGTCCGACGGGCAAGCGAGTATATGCCTATACTTTATATTTGCTCATGATGGCAGTTTACACGATGGTCAATGTGCCTTATGGCTCACTGCTTGGTGTGATGACCGAAGATGACAACGAAAAGAACCAGTTCTCATCTTTTCGTATGGTAGGAGCCTATGCTATGGGTTTTGCCACTCTGCTCTCATTCCCTTATCTGCAGAAGATGGTGGGAGGAAGTGACGCTCATCAGTATGCAGTCATAGGAGCCATGCTTGGTGTGGTGGCAGCTGTGATGACACTTATCTGCGGACTCCTTACCAAGGAGCGACTCAAGCCCAAACGTGCAGAGAAGTTCTCTTTCCGTCAGTTTGCTGATCTTGTGCACAACAAGGCTTGGCTGTATATGACAGCTATTGCTGTATGTACTAATTTCTTCAATGGTTTCCGTTATGCAGTGGCTGGCTATATGTTTGAGTATTGTCTGCATGGCAATGTAACCATAGAAGGACTCATTATCAACTATACCGTGTTTATGGCATTCGGTGAGGTAACCTGTATGATCTTTGGTGGACTATCACCAGTCTTTACTAAGACTGTAGGTTCTAAGCGTATGGCCTTTTTCTGGTCAGCATTGTTGTGTCTTGTCCTTTCTATTGCTTTCTTCTTTATTCCTATGAGTCCTGATTATATCTGGGTGATGATAGCTTTGGTGATACTCACCTCCATAGGTATCGGTATCTATTCACCATTGATGTGGTCGATGTATGCTGATGTGGCTGATTATCATACTGAGCATTTCGGAACCTCAGCTACAGGATTGATATTCTCCTCGGGTACGATGTCGCAGAAGTTTGGTACCGCTATCTCTGGTTCACTCATCGCTCTTTTCTTGGGTTGGGCTGGAGCCAATATGATAACCGACAAGATGGGAAATACTGTCATCGATCCTACTTCTATCACCGACTCTGTGCTTATGATGGTTTGGTCGCTCTTCTCTCTCTTCCCTGCTGTTATTGCCTTCTTGCTGATGGTATTGTCGTATAAATTCCCTATTAAGAAATAAAACGATGAACGATATGATGAATTTGAAGCAAACCATGCAGGATGTTCTTGAGCAGAACATCCTGTAATATTGGATAGACTATAAAATAATTCAGGCTCACTCTGATTGATAGGGTGAGCCTGAATTGTATTATAACTTCAGAACATGTGAAACTTGAATGTTATAATCGTAGCTTTTACCAAAATTTCTTTTGTTCTTCCGACCATTCGAAGCCTTGTGTTGCCATTTTGGCTTCCAGTTCTTTTCTGTCAACATTGAAGTGATAACAAATCTGGTCAAGTGTTTCGAATTCGTGATCTCGAAGCAGAAAATTAATGGCACTCACAAGCATGGGAATGTCATTGAGAGGTAATTTATCCATTTTCTTAAGTGTTTAATGTGTTGTGTCTAATGTTTATTTCAGTTCCTCTGACAGGAAGCGTGGAGTATATCCTTTCTTGCTCTTAGCCACTTTCTCGGGAGTGCCGGCACAAAGTAATGTTCCTCCGCCACGGCCTCCTTCGGGGCCCATGTCAATGATGTAGTCTGCCAATTTGATAACATCGAGATTATGCTCAATGATGATGACCGTGTTGCCGCGGTCTACCAATTTCTGCAGTACATTCATCAAGATACGAATATCTTCGAAGTGAAGGCCCGTGGTAGGCTCGTCAAGAATATAGAGTGTCTTGCCTGTGTCACGTTTAGACAACTCTGTAGCCAACTTGACTCGCTGACTCTCACCGCCAGAGAGGGTGGTGGAGCTTTGTCCTAATTTGATATATCCTAATCCTACGTCTTGTAAAGCCTTAATCTTCTGCAATATCTGTGGTACGGCCTCGAAGAACTCTACAGCCTGGTTGATGGTCATGTCGAGTACATCGGCGATACTCTTTCCTTTATAGCGAACCTCCAATGTCTCACGGTTGTATCGTTTGCCGTGGCAAACCTCACAGGGAACGTACACATCCGGCAAGAAGTTCATTTCTATCGTCTTGTAACCATTGCCGCCACAGGCTTCGCATCGTCCACCTTTTACATTGAAGGAGAAACGCCCTGGTTTATATCCTCTTATCTTGGCCTCGGGCAGTCCTACGAAAAGCGAGCGTATGTCGCTGAACACGCCTGTATAGGTAGCTGGATTGCTGCGTGGGGTTCGTCCTATGGGGCTTTGGTCTACATTTACCACCTTGTCAATATTCTCGATACCCTCAATGCTGTCGTAAGGCATGGGCTGTTTGAGCGAGCGATAGAAGTGATGGGATAGGATGGGCTGCAGTGTCTCATTGATGAGTGTTGACTTGCCAGAACCGCTTACGCCTGTTACGACAATCAGATTGCCCAAAGGAAATTCTACGTCTACATTTTTCAGGTTGTTGCCCTTGGCACCATGTATGATGATGCTCTTGCCGTTACCCTTACGACGATGGGCAGGCAACTCGATAGCCATTTCGTGGTTGAGATATTGTGCAGTAATGGTATGGGTCTTGAGCATCTGTGCAGGAGTGCCCTGGAAGACCACCTCGCCTCCTTTGCGACCAGCCTTAGGACCGATATCTACAATATAGTCGGCAGCCAGCATCATGTCGCGGTCGTGCTCTACCACAATGACGGTATTGCCCAAGTCACGCAATTCTTTCAGACTGTTGATGAGTCTTTCGTTATCGCGTTGGTGAAGACCTATACTTGGCTCATCGAGGATATAGAGCACATTGACCAATTGGCTTCCAATCTGTGTGGCAAGACGTATACGCTGACTTTCACCTCCCGAGAGAGAAGCCGACTGACGGTTGAGTGACAGATAGTTGAGTCCTACGTCAAGAAGAAAGGTGACACGTGAGCGCAGTTCTTTGATAATCTCATGAGCCACTTTGGCCTTCATAGGTGGCAGGTGTGTCTCTACTTGGTCGAGCCAGTCGCGCAGTTCATCTATGTCGAGGTTAGCTACTTCTGATATGTTTTTGTCCCATATCCTGAAAGAGAGCGACTCGCGTTTGAGTCGTTGTCCCTTACATTCAGGACATACAACGGTGGATATAAACTGGTCAGCCCACTTCTTTCCAGCCGAGCTGTCGTCGTTCTCCATCACCATGCGCAGGTATTCTGTCACACCTTCGTAATCGCAGAAATAGTCGGAGGAGGTCTGTACCTTCTCCTTGGCAATCTTTACCTTCTCGAGTGAGCCGTTCAGTATTTCCTGCATGGCATCGTCAGGAATATCCTTGATAGGTGTCTTTAGTTTGAGATCATACTTGTCGAGTACAGCCTCAATCTGCCAGAATATCATCTGATTCTTGTATTTGCCTAATGGAGCAATGCCACCTTCGTAGATGCTCAGGCTGTTGTCGGGAATCACCTTCTCCATGTCTATTTGGTCTACCTTGCCTAATCCCTTGCAGTGGGGGCAGGCACCTTCGGGCGAGTTGAATGAGAACATATTGGGCGCAGGATCCTGATATGCTATACCCGTGATGGGGTCCATAAGTCGCTTGGAGAAATTCTTTGCCTCGAGTGTGTCTTTGTCTATGACCATCACCATGCCTTCTCCCTGTTTCATAGCAGTAGCTACGCTTTTGCGCAATCGTTCCTCGTCTTCAGCTCTGACGGCAAGTTTGTCTATGACGACTTCTATGTTGTGATTCTTATATCGGTCGACCTTCATGCCTCGTGTGAGTTCGAGTATCTCTCCGTCTACGCGGATATTGAGATAGCCCTTGCGCCTCATGCTTTCGAAAAGTTCACGATAGTGTCCTTTGCGCTGTCGCACTAAAGGGGCAAGCAGGAAGATTCGTCTCCCTGCATAGTGGTTGAGTATCATATCGATGACTTGCTCCTCAGTGTATTTCACCATTTCCTCACCGCTCTGGTAGCTGTAGGCTGTTCCTGCACGAGCATATAGCAGACGCAGATAGTCGTATATTTCGGTTGTGGTACCTACCGTGGAACGTGGATTTTTGTTGGTGGTCTTCTGTTCGATACTGATGACAGGGCTAAGACCAGTAATCTTGTCTACATCGGGTCGCTCCATGCTGCCTAAGAAGTTACGGGCATAGGCAGAGAAAGTCTCTATATAGCGACGCTGACCTTCGGCGAATATTGTGTCGAAGGCCAAGGATGACTTGCCCGATCCTGATAGACCAGTGATGACGGTGAGTGAGTTGCGGGGAATCTCTACGTCTATATTCTTGAGGTTATGAACGCGGGCTCCCCACACATTTATCTTTTCTTCTTCTGATTGCATTATTGTCCTGAATTCGTTTGGTTTTCGATGTAACCTCTCAGCAAGTTGACATCACGCTTGATATTGTATTCTTTTCCATCGGCTCCTTTTGCCTTGACAAGGCAGAAGTAGACTCCATCCTTAACCGGCTTGCCCTTGTAGGTGCCATCCCAACCGTCGGCAGGGTCGCGCCATTCGAAAAGTTTTTGTCCCCAGCGGTTGAAGATGTAGCCATGAAACTCTATAAGACTCTGATATCCCGATTTGGCTTTATAGATGTCATTGATACCGTCTCCATTGGGACTGAAGGCATTGGGCATCTGTAGCTGACTTTCTGAGATGGTGACCGTAATGGGAGAATCGTCGGTGAGAAACTCCTGCACCTCGCCATCTTTCGTAAACTTTGCGTAGAGCACGATACGATGAGTTCCGCTCTGAGTAAACTCGAGTTCGGTGTCCTGCTCATACCTTATTATATAGGGAGTCTCCTCGGTATCGTGATAGATGCGCCATTCGTAATAGCCATCCCAGCCAGTCGTGTTCTCGGGGTTGGCCACACATGATGCTTTGACAGGGGCTGAGCCCGTATAGGCAAGGTCAGTACTTGTCTCTCCTTCACTGTTGGTGAACGTCACAACTGGATTGACGGTTGGATAGTCGTCTGCCCAGAGAGTTATGACCGGCACGAGGAGTGCCCATAACAGAAATGTGTATCGGGTGTTCAATCTCATATCTTAAATGTCGTTTTTGCCTTGTGAGGCGTTATTTTGTGCAAAGATACTAAAAAGATGAGACATGAATATGGCTGGTTGAGAGTTTTTTTGTATTTTTGCACATGAATAACCAAAATATCGACGTTATGAGACTAAAATTAAGATATCTGTTGCTCGTTTTGGGCTTGATGTTGAGTTCTGTCATGTTGGCGCAGAGCATTAAATGGCGCGACATCTATACGGTGAAGAAGAAGGATACCATCTTCAGTATTGCCAAGAAGTATGGATTGAGTCTGCCAGAACTGATGGATGCCAATCCAGAGATGAAACAGGAAGGATATGTATTGAAGAAGGGTGATACCCTCTTTATTCCTTACGAAAAAAACACCCAGGTGACTCAGACCGTTGCTGCTGGTAAGAACTTGAAAGCTGCCCAGCAGGTAACACCTGCCCAAACCGCAAGTACTGTGAAGGTAGGGGTTATGTTGCCTCTTCATGATGTAGATGGCGATGGCAGACGAATGGTGGAGTATTATCGAGGCATCCTGATGGCTTGTGAAACATTGAAGCAGAAGGGCATTTCTACAGATATACATGCCTGGAACGTGCCTATTGATGCCGATATCCGTACCACGCTTTTACAGGAAGGTGCCAACAAGTGCGATGTGATATTCGGCCCTCTCTATTCCAAGCAGGTGAGTGCGTTGGCAGGATTCTGTAAGACCTATGGCATCAAGATGGTGATACCATTCTCAATAACTGGCGATGATGTGGAGCGCAACAAGGAAATATTCCAAGTATATCAGAGCCCGGAGCAGCTCAACGAGGCTACTATTCAGGCTTTCCTGAAACGTTTCCCAAGTGCCCATCCCATCTTCGTAGACTGTAATGACAGTACTTCACGTAAGGGAAACTTCACTTTCGGACTTCGTAAAGAACTGGAACGCAAAAAGATCAACTACAGCATTACCAATGTGAACAGCTCTATCGATCAGTTTGCCAAGGCTTTTGCCCCTTCAGTCCGCAATGTGGTGGTACTCAATACTGGACGTTCGCCACAGCTTACAGCCGTGCTCAACAAGTTGGATGAACTGGATGCTAAATATCCAGGAGCCGTGGTGTCGCTCTTCGGTTATACAGAGTGGCTGATGTATGCCAAGTACAATCTCGACCGTTTCTATAAGTACGATACATACATTCCTTCTACTTTCTACTATAATGCCAACTCTGCACGTACTTTGCAGTTGGAGCGCAACTACAGCCGGTGGTTCCATGTGCCAATGATGATAGCACAGCCAAGCTTTGCTCTGACGGGTTACGATCATGCTATGTACTTTATACAGGGCATCAAGAAACATGGTAGAAACTTTGCAGGAAATAGCAGTATAGTGGGTGAGCAGCCTGTGCAGACTCCACTTCGTTTCGTAAAAACTGCCAAGGGAGGTTATCGCAATCAGTTGTTGCAGTTGATACACTATACCTTCAATAGACAGATTGAGGCTGTGACATATTGATAAAGTCGCTTGTAGGCAAGTGAAAATAGACATGAACAGAAGAAATAAAGACTAATGAACATAAAACATAGAATAGCGGTTGTGGCACTGAGTGTCTGCAGTCTTACAACGGTTCAGGCACAGATAGGCGAGCATCGTAGCGATTTTGCCATAGGTGCAAATGGTGGCTATGTGCTCAGCAAGGTGGGCTTTACTCCTACGGTGCAGCAAAAACAGCATGGCGGTATCACGGGCGGAGTGTCTTTGCGCTACGTATGCGAGAAATACTTCAAGACCATTTGCTCGGTTTATGCCGAGGTGAATTATGCGAAGGTGGGATGGACAGAAGACATACTTGACATAGAAAACAATGCCGTGCTGATCAGTGGAACGGGTGAGGCGCTGAAATATCAGCGCGATATTACTTATATACAGATACCGGTCTTCGCTCATCTGGCATGGGGAAGGGAGGAGCGTGGCTTCAACTTCTTTGTCAATTTAGGTCCGCAGATCGGAATTTATCTGAATGAAAGTACCACGACCAACTTCGATAAGACAACACCAACCGAAAACGACCGGGTAAGCAATATCACTGCTCAGTATGATATGCCTGTAGAAAAGAAACTCGATTATGGAATCGCAGCAGGTGCTGGTATGGAATACAGTATTCCCAAGGTGGGACATTTCCTGCTCGAAGGCCGTTACTATTATGGTTTAGGCAATATCTATGGTTCTTCCAAGAAGGATTACTTCGGAAAAAGTAACTTCGGACAGATAGTTGTAAAGGCTTCTTATCTCTTTGATATCACTCGTACCAAGAACGTGAAGAGAAAGTAACTTTCTATTGTCGGAAAGCAGCTCTTAAGTGTTACTTTAAGGGCAGAACAATCCTTCTGGTGATGGTTATGGAAAAATTAGTAATAATATAAAATGAGTACAACAGAAAAAATTCAGATGAAATTGAGCGACTCTGCGTCCGCTCGCTGGACAGCCCTCTTCATCGTGAGCGTCACGATGATGTTCGGTTACTTTTTTACAGATGTAATGTCTCCACTTGAGCCTCTCTTGACAGCAGCCAAGGGGGCAGAGAACGGTCTCGGACTCGGATGGAGTTCGGATGAGTATGGCTTCTTCTCAGGTGCCTACGGATACTTCAATGTGTTCCTCCTGCTCCTCTTCTTCGGTGGTCTTATCCTCGATAAGTTCGGTATCCGTTTTACAGGTGTTCTCTCTACCGTCCTGATGTTTGGTGGAGCCTTGTTGAAATGGTATGCTGTAGGTCATGAGTTTGCCGGATCTGTAGCAGTACCATTCTTTGGTACTTATAGTACACAGGTAGTGATAGCCGCTCTTGGTTTCGCCATCTATGGCGTGGGCTGCGAGATCTGTGGTATCACAGTGAGCAAGGTCATCGTGAAATGGTTTACGGGTCATGAGTTGGCTCTGGCTATGGGAGTGCAGGTGGCTACGGCTCGTTTGGGAACAGCTGCTGCCTTAGGCTTTTCTCTTCCTTTTGCCAAGGCAATGGGCGGTGTGTCTGCTTCTGTTGCTTTGGGTGCAGTTTTGCTTTGTGCCGGTGTCTTGGTCTATCTGGTTTATTGCGTGATGGACAAGAAGGAGGATGCTTCAGCTGCTGCTGTTGCTACTGAGCCAGAAGAAGGTTTCAAGTTTTCAGACTTGGGGCGTCTTTTCAAGACTACAGGTTTCTGGTATGTGGCATTCCTTTGCCTGATGTTCTATGCAGGTGTATTCCCATTCCTGAAGTTTGCTACCAAGTTGATGATTTTCAAATATGGTGTTGATGCTAATGTGGCAGGTCTGATTCCTGCGATGTTGCCATTCGGTACCATCTTCCTTACACCGTTCTTCGGTAGTATATACGATAAGTATGGCAAGGGTGCCACGCTGATGATTATCGGCAGTTGCCTTCTTACGCTGGTACACGTAGTCTTTGCCCTGCCGCTCAATTCATGGGTGCTTGCCATCGTGATGATGCTTATCCTTGGCATCGCCTTTGGATTGGTACCTTCAGCCATGTGGCCATCCGTGCCAAAGATCATCCCAATGAAACTCTTAGGAACTGCATACGCACTTATCTTCTATATTCAGAATATCGGACTGGCTCTTATTCCAGTATGGATTGGTAAGGTGAACCAGGCAAACACGGGTGCAAATGGTGTTATCGACTATACTGAGACGATGACCATCTTTGCTGCCTTTGGCGTGATTGCCGTCGTCATCTCCTTCCTCCTTCTCTTGGAAGACAAGCGCAAGGGCTATGGCCTGCAGCAGCCTAATGTGAAGAAATAAATGAAGTGAAGAGCGAAGAACGAAGAGCGAAGAATTCGTTTGCTCTTTGTTCTTCCGAATCTTTGAAAGTATAATTCTAAAAAAGAAAGGAAACAACCATGAACGCTACACCAGAATCTTTAATTAAAGAGTATGCTGATCCTATAGAGCAGCAGGAGATAGACAAGTTTATCTGTGCCGAGATGGGACGCCAGATTCACCGCTATATCAAAGGTATGTCGGGCACCAAACAGGCTATGATCAAGTTCGAGGAAAAACTGGCAAGTCTTTCAGTTCCCGAGAAAGAAAAGGCTATTGCCAAGTATATAGATTTGAATCGCAAGGCGTTGGACGGTCTGGATCTCAAGATGATTCTTGTGCGATCGGTGGCCAACTATTGTGATACATTTCAGTACATGCTTGATTTTGTCAACGACAAGCGAAAGATGGTGTTTTATTATCATCGAATCAAGGCAAAGTATATACAGTATCACGAGGTGATAGAGCAGGATGGTAAGTTCGGAATGAAAGACCACGAGGGCAATATGCTGCTTTCGCCCGTTTACGATTTCTTGCGTACCTGTTATATCTATAACGACGATCTGACAATCATGCCTGTCATAGCAGAGAAAGATGGTAAAATGGGACTCGTGATGCCTGATGGCAAGGATACGGTAGTAGCCGACTTCCTTTATGATGAGATTTGCCTTCGTGACGAATATCCATACTTCGAGGCTGTGAAGGATGGTGTTTCTGGATTGATTGACAAGGATGGAAACTTCTTGACAAAGTGAAGAGTAAAGAACGAAGAGTGAAGAATTCTCTTGCTTTTCTTCAATAGGGTTTGAAGACGAGAGAATAATCAGATAAAACAAAGTTGTCATAGCAACTTAGTAAAAAAGGGCAATCAGTTGGTTTATCCCAATCTGATTGCCCTTTCTCATTCAATATTACAAACTGAGCCCACTTGAAAAACGTATTTTTAGTCTTTGCAACTTATTGATAATCAAGAGTAGGTTTTCGTAAAAATGACTTTTTCAAGTGGGCTCCATACTGAAGTTTCGCAAAGTGCTACAAGTACGCCCTGAAGGGGCA
>UMLC01004360.1_pt1 | contig 74027 bp, 52 predicted proteins | sample 1966451 | NCBI WGS metagenome assembly UMLC01 (sample SAMEA4836193, study PRJEB28245) | human gut metagenome | biome: gut microbiome; material: fecal sample | place: Denmark | collected 2008
TATAAATAAAGTTAAATCAAAGTGTTGCGGAATTAAGGTTATATCCAATTAGTCGATTGCAGGAGGGTGGAGACATTTGGGCTTGTGAAAGTCGTAGTCTCCTCCCGTTTTTTTAAAAAAAAGATCATTTACACTGTTGAAAATCAAGACACAAGCTAGACTGGACTTTTTTTCTATTTCTTATTCTTACAAATTCTTTTTTCACAGATTTCTTATTTCCTGTTTCCTTTCTTTTATAGTTTTATTGATGCGCCTCAGTCTGGCATTATGCTGCTGCATGATGCTTTTGTTTTATCATGCGCAAGGTTGATCTTTAAGTTTTTGTATAAGTCTTACCGTCTGCTTTTCAGATGCCTGATATGCCTGTGAAAAACATGGTCTGAATATTCTCGCTAAAGTGAAAATCCTGTATGTTTGCTTGTCGTCTTCTCATAAATGGCGGTGCTGACATGCTTCAGCGCATCTGCCGGTGGGGATAAACAAAAAAGCCTGCATCCGCATGGATACAGGCTTATGTATTTTCGAAGCTTTTATTTAGTTCAAAGCATCAGTTAATTCTGCTCCGGCCTTGAATTTCGCAGCCTTCTTAGCAGCAATCTGTATCTTCTCCTTTGTAGAAGGATTGATACCCTCGCGAGCCGGACGCTCGTTAACGCTGAATGTTCCAAAGCCAACAAGTGCAACTTTATCTCCTGCTACGAGAGCGTCTTTGATGGCTGCAACGGTTGCGTCGAGTGCTTTCTTTGAATCAGCTTTTGACAAACCTGAGCCAGCAGCTATTTTTTCAATAAGTTCTGTTTTGTTCATAATTAAAATTGTTATTAAAATATTAGAGTATAAAATTATCCCAACCTATTTTTATCGCAAATATAGCCTAATCATTTTATTTGTCAAACAAAAAATAAAAAAAAGTGAAGAATTTAATGAAAAAAAGTTGGTATATGCCCTGCTTTATGCTATATAACAGATATTTTTAGTATTTTTGCCGACGTTTATTATGCTAGAAAAATTATTTTGAGTATGTTCAGAATACCTGCTATTACAAAGAATTTGCTGATTATCAATGTGCTGATGTTCGCCGCCACATGGGTGTTCGGCCGTCAGGGCGTCGACTTGAACAGCGTGTTTGGACTTCACTTCTTCCTTGCGCGCGATTTCCAGATATATCAGCTCTTCACTTATATGTTCATGCATGCCGGATTCACGCATCTGTTCTTCAACATGTTTGCCCTGTGGATGTTCGGCTGCGTGGTTGAGAATGTGTGGGGACCTAAGAAGTTTCTCTTCTATTATATGGTCTGCGGAGTCGGTGCCGGACTTATACAGCTGATAACACAGTTTGGCGAGTTCTACATGCTTGCCAGCGACCAGATACCGGGCTTTGGCTTCGGCGATATAATGGCAGTGGCGCATAACAGCTCGGCTATTCTCAATCTTTGGACAACAGTAGGCGCGTCAGGTGCCATTTACGGTGTGCTGCTTGCTTTCGGCATGCTGTTTCCTGAGGAGCGCCTGTTTATATTCCCGCTTCCGTTGCCGATAAAGGCCAAGTGGTTTGTGTGCATCTACATCGTTGTTGAGCTGTTGTCGGCTCTCGGCACGTCAAACAGCAGTGTGGCTCATTTCGCCCACCTCGGTGGCATGCTCTTCGGATGGCTGCTGATAAGATACTGGCGCAACAATCCGGGCGGAGGCACTTTCGGAAGGTCGAAGGGACAGCAGTTCTTCGACAACCTGAAGAGCAACTGGGAGCGCCGCTCTCACCGCAAGTCGGACAATGCCGGAGGATATGACAGGACAAGAAACGAATCAGACTGGGACTATAACGCCCGCAAGAAGGCTGAACAGGACGAGATAGACCGCATACTCGACAAGGTTAGACGAAGCGGATACGACAGCCTGAGCGAGGAGGAAAAACGTAAACTCTTTGACGGAGGAAAATAGCACATGACGGATGTGCTTCATTGTGAATGAAAAAAATTAAAGACCTTACTTTGCAGATAATAGCCGGGGCCAATGTGGCAACGGCTGTTACCATGTTTCTGGTAGGCCTGTCGGACCGCATCAATCCGACAGAGCATCCTATAATGGCCAATATTGGACTGATATTTCCCGGCTTTATATTTATCAATTTTTGCTTTCTCGTCTTTTTCGCGGTGTTCAGGCGCAGGTACATGCTTATTTCCCTGCTTGGCTTTGTTGTCAGCTATTCTTCCGTGCGTACTTACTGGCCGCTTAACATCAGCCGCGACGTGCCGCCTGGCTCGATAAAGGTGATGTCGTATAATGTGCATAATTTTGCCAGCGACAATGCCCCCGAAGGACACGACAACCCTATACTTGAATATATTGTGGCTGCCGATGCCGACATCGTGTGCCTGCAGGAAGCACGCATTGACGATGACATAAAAAACGCGATAAAGGGCGTATATGAATACATCGACTCTGTGAGGAGCAAGGACGGGGGCGAGTGTCTCGTCTTGATGAGCAAGTATCCGATAGTGGCGCGCGAGCGCATCGATTATGTATCTAAGGGCAACGTCAGTGCAGCCTTTAAGGTGAAAATGGACGGCGACACGGTTACTGTGGTGAATAATCACCTTGAGACTTCCGGTCTGTCGCTTGCCGACCGTGCCGGCTTCAAGGACATGGTTAAGGGCAAGGCTGGAAGCGACACGGTGAGGGCTGAGTCGAAACGCCTGGCAGTAAAGCTGGGAGAGTCGGCCAAGATACGTGCGCCGCAGGCTGAGGCCGTGGCCGAATATGTGAGGAAGAGCGGCGACAACGTGATTCTTTGCGGCGACTTTAACGACACCCCCATATCGTACACTCACCGTACTCTGGCGCGCGAGCTTACCGACTGTTATGTTGAGTCGGGCAACGGTCCGGGCATATCCTATCACCACAACGCCATCTTTGTGCGCATAGACAACATAATGTGCTCAAAGCTGTGGCAGCCCTATAAGTGCAAAGTTGACCGAAGTATCGGCTATTCAGACCATTACCCCATTTATTGTTGGCTCAAAAAGCGTGGAAAGGATAAAAATAACCGCTAAAATGAATAATAAGAGGCATTAAATTTTTCAAAGTTTAAAAAAATAATTATCTTTGTGCCCTATTAATATCAAACTCGAAAAAACATTAAAAATTAATAATAATCAAAATGCAAAACAAAGGAATTGTAATTGTTACAGCCGTCTTACTGACGCTTGCAAGCATTTTCTATTTGTCTTTCTCTGTCGCAACTAGCTATTACGACAGTCAGGCAGCAAAGATTAAAGACCCGATTGACCAGCAGAACTACAAGGATTCTGTTAAATATCTGGGTATTTATTCTTACCAGAAGTGCTTGGAGACGCAGATTGGTCTGGGTCTTGACCTTAAAGGCGGTATGAACGTAATCCTCGAGATTTCTGTTCCTGATGTTGTAGACGTGCTGGCTGACCACAAGACAGACGCTGCCTACGTTAAATCAATGGAGCAGGCTAAGAAGGAGGAAGAGACAAGTCAGAGTGATTTTATCTCTCTTTTTATTAAGTATTATCATCAGAATGCGCCCGGACATCGTCTGGCTGAAGTTTTTGCCACACAGCAGCTTAAGGGCAAGGTGAGCACACAAAGCTCTGACGCTGAGGTGGAGAAGGCTTTGCGCGAAGAGGTTCAGTCGGCTATCGACAACTCTTACAACGTAGTGCGCAACCGTATCGACAAGTTCGGCGTTGTTCAGCCCAATATCCAGAAACTTGAGGGACAGCAGGGCCGTATCATGGTAGAAATGCCTGGTATCCGCGAGCCTGAGCGTATCCGTAAACTTCTTCAGGGTAGCGCCAACCTCGAATTCTGGGAGACATTCAACAGCGAAGAGGTTACTCCGTATCTGGCTCAGATCAACCAGCGCCTTGCTGCCGGTTCGTCTGCTACAGCCGCTGATACAACTGCCGTAAGCGACAGCACAGCTGCCAAGGCTGAGCCCGCAAAGGCAGAGGCTAAGCCTAAGTTCCAGATAAAGAACGACGCAAAGAGCGCTGCCAAGGCTACTGAAACTGATGCACAGCTCGCTCTCGCCAAGAAGCAGAATCCTCTGCTGGCTATGTTGCAGCTGGCTCCGCAGGGCTCACTGAGCGTTGTAGGATATGCTAACGTACGCGATACAGCAGCAATCAACAAGATTATCACATCTGAACTTGCCAAGCAGGTGCTCCCGTCTAACCTGAAACTTCTCTGGGGCGCTAAGCCTGCTGACGGACTTTCTGTAAAGAATGTGTTCGAACTTTATGCAATAAAGGTTACACAGAGCAACGGACGTGCTCCGCTTGAAGGCGACGTGATAACAGATGCTACAGACCAGTTTAACAACGTTACAGGTGCTCCTGAGGTAAGCATGACCATGAACTCAGACGGTGCACGCCGCTGGGCTGCCCTTACAAAGGCTAATGTGGGTAAGGCTATTGCCATCGTGCTCGACGATGCTGTTTACAGCGCACCTCGAGTTAACGGCGAAATCCCCGGCGGACAGTCTTCTATCAGCGGAAACTTCACTATCGAGGATACCAAGGACCTTGCCAATACTCTTAAGTCTGGACGTATGCCTGCTCCGGCACGTATCGTTCAGGAGGACGTCGTAGGACCTTCACTCGGTGCACAGTCAATCCAGCAGGGTCTTATCTCGTTCGTTGTAGCCTTCGTATTGCTGATGATCTACATGATCGTCATGTACGACCTGATTCCGGGTATGATGGCCAACTTGGCACTTATACTTAACCTCTTCTTTACGTTAGGTATTCTAACCTCCTTCCAGGCGGCGCTGACCATGCCGGGTATTGCCGGTATCGTGCTGTCATTGGGTATGGCCGTCGACGCTAACGTGCTTATCTATGAGCGTACCAAGGAAGAGTTACGCAAGGGCAAGCAGCTCAAGCAGGCTATCGAGGCCGGTTATGGCAACGCCTTCTCTGCTATCTTCGACTCTAACCTTACCTCAATCATAACAGGTGTCATCCTTTATGTCTTCGGTACAGGTCCTATCCGCGGATTCGCCACAACTCTTATAATCGGTATCTGCTGCTCATTCTTCACAGCCGTTTATCTTACACGTCTCGTTTATGAGCACAAGATGAAGAAAGACAAGTGGCTGAACCAGAACTTCACAACAAAGATATCTCGCAAGTTCCTGCAGGGCACAAACATCGGCTTTATGTCGATGTACCGTAAGACCTTCACAATAGCAGGTATTGCAGTTGTGCTGTTCGCTATCAGCTTCGCAGTTCGCGGTCTCAGCAAGAGCATCGACTTCACAGGTGGACGTAACTATGTAATCAAGCTTGAGAAGGCCGTAGAGCCTGAGCAGGTAACTGCAGTGCTCCGTCCGGCATTCCCGAACAGTACAGTGAGCGCAATTGCATTGGGTACAGACCACAAGACCATCCGTATTTCAACTAACTATAAGATTGATTCTAACAATCCGGCAGTTGACAACGAGGTAGAGGACATCCTGTTCAAGTCGCTCTCAAGCGCAGGCATGGTGACACAGAAGAGCGTAGAGGTGTTCAAGAATCCTGATGTACGCGCAGGCGGCTCTATTATCAGTAGTGCCAAGGTGGGTCCGTCAGTTGCTAAGGATATCACTTACGGAGCTATCATAAGCGTCATATTCGCTCTTATAGCCATCTTCTTATACATCCTCATCCGTTTCCACAATGTAGCCTTCTCTGTTGGTTCAACAGTGGCTCTGGCTCTCGATACGATAATCGTTATCGGCTTCTATTCAGCATTGTGGGGTCTGGTTCCGTTCTCTCTAGAAATCGACCAGACGTTCATCGGAGCTATCCTTACCGTTATCGGTTATTCAATCAACGATAAGGTGGTTGTGTTCGACCGTATACGTGAGAACCTCGGACTGTACAAGAAGCGTGACTATTGGACAATATTCAACGACTCTCTGAACGAGACATTGGCACGTACAATCAACACGTCTTCAACAACGTTGCTGGTATTGCTCTGTATCTTCTTCCTTGGAGGTGACAGCATCCGCAGCTTCTCGTTCGCGATGATTCTCGGTGTTGTATTCGGTACACTGTCTTCAATCTTCATTGCAGCTCCTATTGCTTACATCACTTTAGGTCGCAAGGCCAACAAGACATCAGAGGTTAAGGCTGCATAAGTGTTTTACTGAATAAGACGTTAAGTCATATATTCAATATAAATAGGGTGGATACGCATTAATGTGTATTCACCTTTTTTGTTACGGATCGGATGTTTTGCAGAATTGTTCTTAATCCTGAATAGTCAGCACCCTGGATATGTTCTGCCTGTTGCAAGTGTATTGATGCCTCCAGTAGTCTTCCTTGTTGTATTCTTGCATTTGTTTTCCTTTGAGTTGCCAAATGGTAAATCCGTTCAATCTAAGTCTGTACAGCAGAACTATAATGACTGATGTAGGCTTAAAATTATGTCTTTTATTTGGCTTTTCATCGCTTTGAGTCTGTTTCTGACGTACATCGTCTAATTAATGTAGAATTGATGGCACATCATGTAAGGCTAAATGCAGCTATATCTAGATCTTATGTCACGATGATGTTCTTTTTTTAGCCAAACCTGTTTGTTAGTATTCGGTCTGTATTTTTGCTTTGTATTGATTGGGCTTTGTTTGATTATTTGCAGACACTTTTATAATTGGCTAACGCCAAACGGCGTTTCGTAGTGGTTAACGCTTAGCTTCATTTGCGCTTAACGTCTTGCGCCAATAGAAATCAAAAGACGTGCTGAAATCATGAATGCACTATAGATAAAAGCTATGTGTGATCTAATGACATATTTGACTTTAAATTCTCAAAGTGTAAAAAGCAGAATAATTGTTGATTAATTGGCTGTATTTGCTTTTCGTTGCATTTGTGTAGATTTATGTAGCTGTGCTTTTATATTCTTATTATTCCATAAAATTTTACTTTTTGCAATCAATTCTACTAACGTTGGCGAGTAAAAATTTAGGACAAAATAATTTTTCAATCTAGAAATCTGATGTGTAACGGATGTTAAATTTAATGCGCTTGTATGTCTTCTTTATTAACATACGTTTGCTTTTAGCTGTTTTAAGCGAGCCAAAACATGCGTTTTTTGTGCCTTAATCTATGACTTTTGAGTAGAAAACGGCCTGTTTTCACTTCGTAAAAGGCCCACTTTCGCACCGTAAGTGGGCGAGTAATATTTTTTAACTCTTGCTGTTTTGTCGCTTAGCGTGCGTAATGTGTTGAATGATAACAACTTAACATAAACGCCCTATTTTGGACGTTTTTCATGTAAAATCCTGTATTCGTGAAGACTATCGCTGTTCTGAGAGCGTTAATTGTTCGGCTGACATCCGAAATGTTTACATTTTAGTCTATGCGTCTATCCCCAAAATGGTTTTTCTCAAGGTCGCCGTTGGGGCGTCATTCGTGCAGTTCAATCTCGCCATTGAACGATATCATTTCGCGTTGCTGCGGCATGACGTTTATCGACGCGCTGCCGTTGTCAAAAATATCAATGTGGAATTTATATGTATCCTCATCGTTCTTCACGCTGAACTCCACGTGCTTTCTGTCGCGTTTAGGCTGCGTTATCTTGAAGTTCTCTGTCACGCCGCTGAAGTTGAGCCCCTTTCCGCCGCCGTAAGGCACGTTGTAAGCACGGCCGAAGTAGGGCAGATACGACACCACGCTGTCGCCTTTAATCCTCAGGTCGAAGTCTGCCGTCAGCTGCACCGACATGCCCCTCGTAGGGTGAGCCGTCTGCACGTTTATCTTGAAGTCGCGGTTGCACACCGCCCTGCTTATCATCTCGGCCTTCTCCTGTTTCTTCCTGTCATTCTGTTGCCTGTCCGTCGTGGCGCATGCCACAAGAATTATTGCTGCGGTTATTATAAATAAAATCCTTTTCATATGTCACATCAAAAATAAATTTCTTTCATTCCGTTCCCTGTCGTTCGCTTCCTCACATCGTTTCCCGGTTATTAGCCGATGTTGCAAAATTAGCCAATTTATCATTAAGCCATCTTTCCTCTAAATCTTTTTAAGATAAATTGATTCAAGTTGTTCAAACAGTTGTTTAGCGTGGTTAAAATGTGTGGAGCTTATGTCCCGTATCGTTAAAATAATATCATGTTTAATAGCTTTTGCATGAGCATATATCTAATGTCACTGTTTCTAATGTTGCATGTTGATTGAATTCTTGATTCGTGAAAATCTTATATAAAATAAAGAGTTTATTTTGTCTATATAACTTTATCCAAAAACAAAAATGATACGATTTTAATTCGTATCATTTTCCAATTATTATTTTACCGTAAATTCAGACAATTTTATAACGTCTCCTCTATCCGGCCAACTTGCGTATAAAGCGTCATCTTCAAGGCTCTTCACTATCACAATTTTCTGTGAAGGATTTATTTCAGTGAGAAAGTAGTATTTGTCAACAGAAATATGATAGTTGCTTGTATTACCGTCGTGTTCAATAATGAGTGAGAATGTTGTCTTGCTGATAAACACATCTTTGATATGATAAGCGTTAGACATGTCTGCAAAGCCTGATATGGCTTCTTTGGTTTTCTTAAATTCGGCTTCGCCCTGCTGTTCGTCCCATATACTTAATATTCTTGCCCACACTTTTTCGTCTTTGCCTTCGGGATTGTCAAAGTTTATCATTTGTAAGGTTTCGGGCAGTCCTAACGGTGTGCCGTTGTCGGGAATGACTTCAATGTTAAGTTCGTGCTGAGACTCATCGTATTCATAAAGGTAAAAACAGCATTTGCGCTCTTTTCCGTATCCTTCGAATACTTGTAACACGGGCGGGTCGTCCTCCTTGTCGATAGTCCAGAAATTCAGTATAAGCGTTTTGTCAATGGTGAAAGTCTCTATGTCTTTGCCGGCTTTCATGCGCATTGCTATATAAAATCCATTTGTGCCACGTTGGTATGTTTGGCAGACAAGAAGCCATATTTCGCTGTCCTGGCCATAGCTGCTGTGCGGCAAACGCCAGTAGCTCCGCTTTCCGAAGTTGAAAATGCGCAACAGTTTGAGGGCTTCATTTCTAAAGTTTTCTTCAGTATAATATCTAAATATTATGATAAAATTGTGAATAATATTCCAAAGGGCTTGTGCATTGTTAAGTCTTTTCATGTTTTCTGCGGCTTCGTGTGCATCGTGTCTTTCAGGGTAAATATACGACAGGATATTTTCGAGCATGTCGACTATTTTCCATGTCTCTTTCTTTTTGATATATTTATATGCATCAATGCCGTTTGCCTTTATGAATATCATTGCCACGATGCCCCAATAAACATCGCGCTCATCGTTCTTAAGGTCGATGAGCACAGGCATGATCTCGTCTTTGAACTTATGCGAAAAGTTGTCGTATTCGTTGCACGTTAAAGATATTATCAGATTTTTTATCCATTCAGGATTTCGTGTGTCCATCTCTGATATAAGTTTGTCGTAAAAGAATTTCACGCCGTAGAATATCCGTGCAATTTTGTAAAGATGTTCTTCATAAAGTCCGAATCTGTTGCATATCTGTTCGGTGATTTTGTTTATGGTGTCGTCCTTAACCTTCCCTTCCGACAGCCTGTAAATAACCATCTTGCCATTATATCCTAATTCTTTTGCCAGTGCAGAGTGTGACGGTGCAAAGGCTTGGTTTTCAATCAGACATTGCAATATCTCCAGTTTCTCGTTCATCTTGTATCAGTTTATGCAGTTTTTGGTACTATTTCAATTCCGCCTTTCAAATGTAGTTTTTTCTTTCTGTTTTAAAGAATGATTATCCGTATTTTTGTGAAAAAATAAATGAAGCAATACAAATTTTCATATAAAAGAGCGTCATGTTCGGGCAAAAAACGTATCTTTGCAATATCCGGCGGGAGAAATCGCCGGATTAATAAGGAAAGCGTTGATGCTTTCATCCTAAGGAACGAAATCGCCAAATTCAATACCAGAAGGATGAAGGGACATGGCGCTCATCCGTTTTTGTATATGTCGTTACGGCTATTGCCGTATTTACATATCAGAACGGCGTGGGAGTATTGTTTCTGTTCATTTCTGGTTAGGCGTTTGGCGATGCCTGTTTCTTGATGAATGGCGAGCAAGTCCTCACGCCTTTTCCGTAATGTTAAATCTAATGCCGACTTCGTGGACTTATAGGTGTGCAAAACTATGAGGGGGAAATATTGTTTTGATGTAGTTGGACAAGACAGAATTAATAAGTTACATTATTCAATACTGGACTTGTTTTGATGTATTGTGAAGTTTCTTGAAAGATAGAACTTTCTCTATATAATTATGGTAAATGGCAATGATGAATCTGTCATGGCCTTCTGTTAAAATAATAAAAGATGAATTATTATGAACCAGAAAATGGATTGTGTACAACTTTATAAATTCCTATCTTTACAAAATTAAAACATGCAAATAATTAGGAACACATACTTTAGTACGGAAATGTTACTTAAATCAAAACTAAATATAAATCATAAATAACTATAAATAAGGAGATTAAAACTATGCCATTATTTAGAATAACATTAAAGAGGATGAAAAATTCAAACGGGATACGTCTTGAACCTGGTATGAGTGTTGATGTGTCTTCATCATCATTCAGTAATCCTGTTTCGGCAAATGGAGGTAAACTCGTTGCTGATGCCTTTTATCGCGTGTATGGCGTTGATATAAAAAAGGCTGGTGCGCTGAATATGGTTGATGAAAGGATGCGAGTATAGCCTTTTGATAAAGATAATTAAGCATAGTAAAGGTTAATTTATTTTAGTTATGATTAATACTAAAGAATATATATGTATTGCGCTTGATATTAATGAGTGTGGTGCTGGTTTTAGTTATACATCTGACATTGAATCTGCTTTGTCAAAAGCAGATTTGGATATAAAAAAACTTGATGAAACTATCGAATCGGTTAAGAGTTTAAAACCTGATTGTGATATTGTAGATTATTCATTAGCCGCAAGTTCTGGAGCTTTATGTGGATTATTGGATATTTTTCTTATAGGAAGACCTGGAGAATCTCCAATAGGTAATATTACAGATAAATGGTTTGAAAATCGTACTTGTGATTTTGCAAGAATTTGTGGTTGGAATGGTAATGAACAAAATTCAACTAAATCAGCTGTTAGTTTTTTAGAAAGGAAATTTAAAGTACCTTATGATCAAAGAGGATGCGGAGATTCTGGTGGTTTTGTGTTTGATTTAAATCCGTCAAATCATCATTTCAAATCTTTAGCACATAATCCGAGTTTATTAGGCCTTTTTTTCTCCATATTGGATCAATTTACTAATTCTTCCCATTTTGTTTCAAATGGACAGTTAGTAGAACTTGTTAATGCTGATGATAAGTTTTATTTGCGTGGAAATAGTGTATTGGGTAAATTGTGGTGCGGATTCGCCAATTGGATAGGACACCTCGTTTCTGATATAAGTGGGGCTTCAGGTAGTGTTGGGCGTGGTATGGGGATCCCTTCTCCTTTATGGACATGGATTAATAGTTTAATTGCAATAAAAGCAAAGTTTAATATTCCTGTAAATCAGTTTGATAAAGATGTAAACAATATAGCGTTAAATCTGTTTAAAGAAGGGTATGATGTTAGATTTCAATCTGCTCAGGTAATACCTGTTTTGATTAATGAATTGTTTGTAAGGCTTTTTTATTCTATTCGGAGGTTAATAAAGTATTATAGTGTAACAGATAAAAAACATCGTTCATTTAAGGATGCATGGTCTGTATGTAAGCCTTTAAATAATGTAACAATAAAACGAATGTTGACTGTTGCTCATGGAACATTTTGTTTGGTAGATATTGCAGATGCAACAATAAGAGGTTTTGTTTCTAGTAATGGATCATTTAATCCTATAGAATTCTTTTTGCGTTTAAACATTGTAGGTGTAGGTAGATTGACTATATCATTATATGGTGAGACAAAACGTGAGATAAATTATCATAAAGTCAAGAAAGAAGCCTTATTTGCAAAAAGGGAAAAGACAATTCTTAAATACTATATAGATGGTCTTAATGTATTAAAGGAAAAGTATGATGATAAGGAATATTTATCATTCATTGAGGATTTAAAAGAAAGTGAGTGTATTAAGGCTTTTGTTAAAACAATAGAATTGGCAAGAAAAAGGAACGTTCCTGAATCGAATATATTAAGTACAAAAGAAGATATTGATAAGTATTTTAATTCTAAAAAATGAAATGATATGAGTGAAAAAAAAACAAAGTTACAGGTTGAGTCAGAGAAAGTAGAGATGTTAGTTAATCTAACAAATAAAAAAATTGTGGAACTTGGAGTACATACTAATTATCTCTATAATGCACTTGTTTTAATTCAGTCTTTATTTGATAAAATAAGAAATGTTCCGACAAGTACACGAAACGAATACGAGAGAATAAAGCAAGTGCGTATGAATTGGAAACAACAAGTTGAAAAAATTGAAAATGATTATAATGAAGCTACAAAGAGTCAAATGAATAAGGGACTTGTTGTTACTAGTATGGGGATTGGACTTGCTGTGCTTGGACCAACTGCTGCAATGGGTGTAGCAACGACTTTCGGTGTGGCATCGACAGGTGTGTCCATTTCTGCTCTTAGTGGGGCTGCTGCTACAAATGCAGCTTTAGCATGGCTTGGTGGTGGTGCTCTAGCTGCTGGAGGTGGTGGAATGGCAGCTGGTGAAACTTTACTTGCCCTTGCTGGGCCTATAGGATGGGCGATTGCAGGCATGGCTTTTTTGACTAGTGGCTTTTTATTTTGGAAATTGAAAAGTGACAAAGAGAAACTTGAAAATATTTTTTTATTAATCTGCAAGCGTGATAATGCATCGTATAGTCAAGCTATAGTGGAAATGAATGAACGTATAAATAGAATCGTAGATGAAACTAAAAAACTTGAGTCCGCAATTGTAGACATAGTGAAGTTTGGTACAGATTATAATGAAATGACAGAAGATCAGAAATACACATTAGGCGCTTATGTGAATTTAATGAATGCATCTACACAATTGTTAGTTAATCCAATATTAGGATTACAACCTAATTTTTCAGATGAAGATTTTAATAAGTTTATTTCTGTTTTTTATCCATGTGTAGATATTAGGTTGTATTGCGAAAGTCATAAAAATATTATTATATATATGGCTAACCTTTTGTATAAGATAGATATAGATGAGTCAGATCGTAAACTTCTTGCAAAATCATTTATGAATAATAAAGATTTTATTGAAAAGATGAGGATAGATAAAAAGGATATAAATGTTGAATTTTTTGGCGTAATTGATAGAATACTGAAATATGCTTACGTTAATTGTAATAAAGTTTAAATATTAAAAAACTAAGCTTGATTAACTTTTTACGCTTTTGGTGGCTTATGTATTTCTTCATACTAAAGCTGGTCTTTTTTGGCATAGATTTTTCCTGAAATCTTATGCCAAAAAAGATTGTAATGGAATAACTTTGTCGCAACTTCAATATATATCGCTTATGAAAAATCTCAAGAAAATGGTGGCGGAACTGCTTGAAGAACTGGAGGTTGGGTATGTCATCAATGAAGAGAAAAGCAGTTTTGAGTTTGACCTGCAGGCGGAATATGTCAAGGTGTCGATGTGTCTTGTGTTTCATGAAGCGAACAGGATGCTTTACAACCTGAGCTATCTTATATCCTGCCTGCCAAGAGAAAGTATGACGGACGTGCTCTATAAGATTAATGAGATACACTATATGGCGTTTAATCAGGCACACATGTATCTGTCTGTAGACGAATGCAGGCTTATGGCACAGGCCATGATTAACGTGCCAGAAGACGGACTTAGTCTGGATGTCTTTGCTAATTTCCTGCTGGCTACCTGCAATCTGCTCAACGATAATTATAACGACCTGATGAAGGTGGTCTATGAACGTAAGGTTGAGGGCAAGATGATATATACAAAACTGAATGCTGATGATGACGGTCAGGATATGTGCGTCAACTGAACATCGGTTGAATGTATTAACTTTGTAAGGCGATATATGTGCTATTTGCGGGTTTGCGTGTGATGATGATAAATGCGGTTGATATAAATCTCTTGATTAATTTCGATTCTGCAGAATGTGCCTTTATGGGTGAAGATGCAGAAGGTGATAAAGGTGAAAACAAATTTTATGACAAAATAGACTATGAAATTTAAGAAAATTGATAAGGATGAGCTGGTGGACAATGTTGTCGTTGGAGGCGTTTTGGCTGGATTTGTATTGAGTGTTCCATTTGTAATGTTGGCAGATGGTGTAAAGAAGATTTATAACCGTATACCTGCCGTTGCAAGAAAGCGCGAGAGACTTAATGCCGAGATTCGTAAACTGGAGCAGATTCTCGGGCTTGAAGGCCGTGATGAAACCTGCGTGCAGTATGATCCTTATTTCTACAGAAATTTTTCACGCGACAGACTTCATTATTATTATGCGCTGAAGAATAAAGTGGAGAGGGGATATAAGAGTCCGGACATTGTCTTGGCAATGAAAATAAAGAAACCTGAAATAAATTTCCTGAATATGCTGGAATCACCTATTTGTCGTGCCAATTCAGGCCCGAGTAAATATATTGTTTATCTGATGGCAGACAAAGGCATTTATAACATCCCTGACGAAGCTGTGCAAAAGGTGCTGAAAGAAGATTTGGGAATGGAGTTGGTCGATGATGACTTTAAGTCTTTAGGTTTGGCTACATTGTCTGAATGCGGACGCCCCGGAGATTATTTCATTATGTCTGCTCCCGGTGAATACCTCTATGAAGATGTTTCATACAAGAATGAGACGATAAAGAAACTGATTGAAGACTTCAGGCAGAGAATTCAGAAGTTGTAATGTTCTTCTTTGTTTATGGAATTGTGCCTTAGTTTTAAGTCCAATACACAATTTTATTTTTTAGCATGCAGATGTGATTTGCAATGTAGACATATAATGTCTTGAAATAATATCGTTTTAGCAAAAGGCATCAAATGGCTTATTAAAACGTGTCATTTTGCATGCTGAAAGGCCATGTTTTGCGGTGTAAAAGGCATGCTTTTATATGTCAGCGTTTTGTCTTATGCAGATTTTAATATAATGGCATTTATAACGTCTGCTGCACATTCTTGTTGTAATGTTTATGTTCTTGTGTTGATGATACGGGGCGAATATATTTTTAAAAGGAACTCATTACTCGTCACATTGCAGCTTAATCTATTGTCGCTCAGTGCGTTATAGCGTGATGAGTTGCCGCGCCAACTCATCACATAGCATGGAGACAGCCGATAGTGTGACGAGTTGGAAAGTCAACTCGTCACATCGTAATGCATTGAATGTCAAATTATTACATGCGGATGTGACGAGTGATGAGTTTCTTTAAAAACTTTTTTATGGTTTGTAAGATTGTGTTCTTTCCTGATCTCGGTTGCCCTTAAACAGTCCTTTCCCTGATTAAAGTTGATTTTTATAGAGGTTCTCTGTTGATATATACTTTTCATTTAATGTTAGTTTCTTTTGTATAGTCTTTTGGGAAAATTAACAGCTTATTGTTATAAGGTTGATACTAATTGTAAACTTGGAGATTTTATTTATTCGGGATATTGTTACGTTCATGCAGTATTTGTTACATTTCATGCCATTGTGTCTAAAAGGCCTTTGCATATTATCAAATTTGTTATAAATTAGCCCTCAGATTAATGCGATTTTTTTTAAGTATAAACTAAAAACAGGTATCTATGAAAAAAGTTTTTCCAATCATTTATCTGCTTTTCTTCTTATTAGAAAGCGTTCAGGCCGTTATCAGGCCAACTCAGCAAATGTTTCCGGCGCTGACACCCATGCGGGTTTCAGATGCTACGGCTCTGATTTGCAATTCTTATGAGTCGAGCAACGACGGTGAGGGCACGGCCGTAGTCATGTACAGCAATGATGGAGTATGGCAAGTGAGGTTCCAATTTAAGGACGCCAGCCTTGAGGACGGCAAGGAGTATACGTATGACGACCTGATAGATTATCAGTCGTTCATACGTGAGGACGGAACATGGAACTTCTATTCTTATCAGGCTGTAACCTACAAGCAGTGGACAGAGGACAACGGCTCTTTTCATGTAAGGGCTACAGCGACTACTACTGACGGTAAAGTGTGGGATATATCTTATGACAAGGGCTCCACACAGCCCTCAGGTGAAGTGCGCGTTTTAACTTTCGACAACAAGGATGTAAGTCTTACTGACTATATTCAGATGGACGAGACGTTTCAGTTCTGCGCAAAGAACAGTGAAGCTGAAATCAGAATCACCATATCTTCAGAACAGATTGAAGGCGTTTATGGGTGGGAAGATTATTTGCCTCTTTATAGTGGCGTTTATCTTTTTGGTGCTGATGGCGATACTACGTTAGTTAGCTTCACGGACATCCACGCAACGGTAGAACCTATTGAGGGCAAGGTTAATGCCTATACCTGCGACTTTGAAGGCGTGACTGCCGACGGCACTACCTATAAAACATTCCTGACATATATTCCTGAAGACATTGAGGCAGTGGGCGAGGTTGACATCGTTGCTGAAAATCTGCAGGTGCTTGACTTTATCGAGAAAGAGAAACAGGTGATATTCAACGGCTCTAACGATAAGTATGGCGTTTCGATAACAGTTTACACCGACACCTTGGGCGGAACCTGGGATATGGAGAGTGTAGACGGATTCTGGAGCGATGTGTGCTTATATGGAGAAGACGGACTGCCCGAAGCAATGTATCAGATAACAAACTGCTCTATTACATACGAAGAGTCTGAGAACGGGGATGGACTCTTGAGCGGCTGGCTGCTGGCAAGCGACAAGATAAAGTATAATCTCAACATAACTTACAAGAAACCAGAAAGCACACGCTCGGAGAATATCGTGTTGGATGATGCACGAATCAAGGACCTTTCGGCCGATCCGAACGAACAGTACGTCAGAATTCAGGGCACAAGTACTGACGGCAAGTATTTTGTGTCGATTATGATTGACACTGACACACCTACAGGTACATTCAGCTTGGACGACTTTGATGAGGATTATACTTACGTAGACCTGTTGGGAGCCGACGGCTTTGCCGAGAAGTCTTATGCCCTGATTGACGGCAATATGGATATTTCGCTCAATGAAGGTGTTTACACAGCTACAGGTAAACTTCTGATGCAGTATGGCGACGATGTTCCTGAGTTTAATATTACTATCAAGGCTCTGCCGCAGACCGGTATGGACTATGATGTTGAGTCTGAGGCATTCAGCGGTGAAATGACTTATGTGGAGACCAAAGAGTATGATGACGAATATGGTCATTATGTACTGCTCGTGGCAGCCAACAATGCAACATCTCCTGAGAATATGCTTTATCTGCAGTTTATGATTGATCAGGCCGACCCGAATATCATGGTTCCGGAGGGCGAATATGAAATCAACGATTCTTACGAGACTTCTACTGTTGTGGCATGCAGCGGCGTAAACAACGGAAGCGTATTGCCTTCGTTTGTATGCAACCTTACTCCTGAGGGACAGGCTGTGCTGCCGATGTGGTTCCTGCGTTCAGGCAAGGTTACGGTTAGCAAGAATGCTGCAGGCGAGATACATGTCGTAGTGGATGCCAAGAATTCTTACGGACAGCCAATCAATGTAGTTGTTGACCAAAGTATTGGTACAGGCATTGAGAATGTTGAGCAGTCAACAGAAAAGCCAAAGGCCGTTAAGAGAATTGTAGACGGCGAACTGGTTATCGAGTATAACGGAAACACATATTCTGTTACGGGTGTAAAGAAATAACCAACGCCTAATTTAAATATATGTAATATCCCGCCAGCTTGCGAAAACTGGCGGGATATTTATTTTTCAGTTATATGCAATCAGCGAGTGATACGGTTTGGTGGCAGGTTATTGATATTAAAAGGTCTTTAATGTTCCTTTTTATAGAGTGTCATCTGCCGAGCCACTGCAGAAAATCCTTGCGGCGCTGGCGGCTTATGGTTACTGTTTCTGTAATCTCGTCCCCGGTGCCTATGTCAACCTCTATATGGTGAGGGTCAGTCTTTCTGACCATTTTTATGGCCTTGATTGAGGCTATGATTCCGCGCGACAGCTGAAAGAAGTCATAGCCCTGCAGACATGCCGTAACCTCGTTGATATTCTTCATCTCTGTTATTTCGCTCCTTCCGTCTAGCGTGTAGGCCGTTATGTAGCGGTCTTCAAATTTAAAGAAGGCTATGTCCTTGATGTTGAGATAAGATATCTGCGAATGCTTGACTATGAGTATGCGCTCGGAGCGTGACTTGGCGTCTCCCTCGCGTGCCTCAATGTTTTGGCTGGATATTGTCTGACGTATGGCGTCAAGCTTGTTAAGGGCGCGTGCCACTGACTCTGCGTTCACTGGTTTCAGCAAATAGTCGACGCTGTTGGTGCGGAAAGCGTCAAAGGCGTATTTGTGGTAGGCCGTAATAAATATTACCGGCGACTTAATGTCAATTTTGTCTATAATGTCAAAGCAAGTGCCGTCGCCTAATTCGACGTCCATGAATATAAGGTCAGGCTGTTCGATGCTCAAAAATTCCAGGCTCTCTTCCACTGTGTCAAGCATGCACAGCAGCTGCATGTCAGGGCGTAGCTTTGCCACTATCTTCTGGATCTGGCGGCAGGCAATCATCTCGTCTTCAATAATTATATAATTCATGGCTAGTCTTTATTTTGGGGTGGGAGATAAGGTATATGTACGGTGAAAGTTGAGTTGTCGTCCACTATTTTCAGTTCCATGCCCTGGTTTCCGTACAGATTTTGCAGATAATTCAGGCCGAATCCGGTCGAGCTTGGATTATTTTTCCGTTGTATGGTGTTGCTTATCGCAACTCCTTCCTTTTCAAATGCAATGTTCACTCTCATAGGCTTTTTCTTGCTTATTGTGTTGTGCTTGAATATGTTTTCAAGCAGAATCTGCAATGTCATGGGCACAATCTCCGCATTAGTGGGCGGATTGCCCGTTACGTCTATGTCTACGTTACTTTCGTAGCGGAATCTCAGCAGTCCGATATATGATTGTGCATGATTCCATTCGTCGGCAATCTTAACGCTTGCCTTGTTAGAATATTCAAGCACATATCTGTATATGTCAGACAGACATTGTATGGCTTGTGTGGCACGTTCTGGATTTTCGTAGGTCAGAGCCTGAATTATGTTAAGCGAGTTAAAAAGAAAATGCGGATTAATTTGGGCACGCAGTGCATCGTATTGATATTTCAGCAGCAGTTCTTTTGTGGCGTGGGTAGTCTTCATCTGATATGTGTATTGTCTGACAAAGAATACAATCTCCATTCCAAGCAGGCAGAAGGCGTTGTAAAAAGAAGCTCCTATCCAGTCGATATAGCTGCTTTGGGTGGCGATATATGACATCAGATAAAGAAAAGGAATGTTGGTCAGCAGCAGCAAGCAATAAGACTGAACAATGTCGAAGGTCAGTTTCAGTATAGGCGACCTTTTCTTCTTATTCCTGCTCATTCTGAACACTACCCAATAATTTGCAATATATGCTATGGTTATGGCCGCTATATTCATAGACAGAAACTCAGCTCCTTGGCTTAAGCTCGTGTATGGCCACCACATGTGTGTGGCAATGAGATTATAGCATTGCATAAATAGCATACCATAGCATATGATGAGAAAAATGTGCAGAAGTATGTTCTTCATGGCATGATTATATGTTCAATTTTAACCGTATAATTTATGTCTTATATAAGGCGCTATCTGATCGTCCTTTTCTTGCAGCGAGATATACTTTATGTAGTTATATTTCTGTATAGAGCATATGTTTTTTAGCGTTGCCACTCCGTAGCTGAATCATAATACAAATTTATAGTAAATTGGACATATATCCAAATCTTAATGCAACATTGTTAATGTTTTTTGTTTTGGTTGTTGTAAATACTTATTATTTGTTTTCATATTGATGATATTGTACGAAAATGATAGGTTAAATTAATAATCGTTTTTAACATGTTTTTCTCAAATACAACAAAAAACAGGAAAGCATTTTGCTTTCCTGTCTTCGGTGGGCCATCCAGGGCTTGAACCTGGGACCTCCAGATTATGAGTCTGTTGCTCTAACCAACTGAGCTAAAAGCCCTCTTAAACCTTGCGGTGTTAAGTTTTCGTGTGCAAAGGTATAGCTATTTATTTAAATAACCAAATATTTTTTGCAAAATATGCTTTAAATGACGAAGAAAAGTTGTTTTGCGGTAAAATATTCGTTAAAAAACCATGATTGTGGGCGTCTCGTTGATACAATTCAGCGAATTATGTTAACTTTGCAGAATGTAAAATTAACGGACTCATAATGAGGCTTACGGGTCTTGACGGGTCTGTGATGTTCAAGTCGGATTATAATATCAATTCATTATTTATACGTCTTAAATGAGTAACGAATTTAACCCATTATTCACCAATCAGCCCGGGCTGACGGATAATGAAGTGGAAAAGAGCCGTTCGGCGCATGGCGAGAATGTGCTTACACCCCCGGAGAGGACACCCTTGTGGAAACTTTATCTTGAAAAATACAAGGATCCGATAATCAAAATCTTACTTTTTGCAGCTGTTATCTCGCTCGGTCTTGCCGTAATCGAGAATAACTACATTGAGTCTATCGGCATTATCCTTGCCATAATCCTTGCCACCACCATCGGCTTTTACTTCGAGATGGACGCAGCCAAGAAGTTTAATGTGCTTACGGCTCTCGGCGAGGAGTCGCCCGTAAAGGTGCGCCGCAACGGCAAGGTGGTGCAGGTGGCACGCAAGGACATTGTCGTGGGCGACATTGTTATAATAGAAGTCGGCGACGAGATACCTGCCGACGGAACGCTTATCGAGTCGACCGACCTGCAGATAGACGAGTCGTCGCTCACCGGCGAGCCTATAATAACAAAGCATGCTGATCCCGACAAGAACGACAAGGAGGCCACTTATCCCTCGTCGAAGGTGCTGCGCAGCACTATGGTGATGAACGGCCGCGGCGTGTATCAGGTTACTGAGGTTGGCGATGCTACTGAAATAGGCAAGGTGGCACGCTCAAGTACGGAGATGACTTCGGTTAAGACTCCGCTGAACATGCAGCTCGACAAGCTTGCCAAGATGATAAGCAAGTTTGGTGTGGGCATATCAGTGGCAGCATTTGTGATATTCCTCGGCCGCGACATACTGACCGATCCGCACAACCTGTGGCATTCGGACAACTATCTCGGCATGGTGAAGGTGGTGCTCGAATACTTCATGATGGCCGTTACGCTCATCGTGATGTCTGTGCCCGAGGGTATGCCTATGGCCGTTACGCTCAGCTTGGCTCTCAACATGCGCCGCATGCTCAAGAACAACAACCTTGTGCGTAAGCTCCATGCCTGCGAGACAATGGGCGCCGTTACGGTGATATGCACCGACAAGACGGGTACGCTGACGCAAAACAAGATGCAGGTGGCCGACATGGCAATGTATGCCGACGACGCTGCTCTGTTTAACGAAGCCATAGCATACAACACAACCGCACATCTCGACGAAGAAGGAGGTAAGGGTATAGGTAACCCTACAGAAGTGGCCCTGCTGCTGTGGCTCGAGAAGAACAAGACTGACTATAAGGCGCTGCGCCAGGCAGACAACATAGAGCATCAGCTGCCGTTCTCTACCGAACGCAAGTATATGGCAACCATAGTTAAACGCGGCTCTGAGCGAGTGCTCTTCGTGAAAGGTGCGCCCGAGATTGTCGCCAAGTTCTGCGACATAGACGACGCGCGCCGCAACGAGATACGCGAGCGCCTTACGGGATATCAGAACCAGGCCATGCGTACACTGGCGTTTGCATATAAGGTGCTCGGCAACGGCGATGACATAGACACTGCCAAGCTGACGCCCGACGCCCATCTGACGTTCCAGGCCGTGGCAGCCATAAGCGACCCGATACGTCCCGACGTGCCCGCAGCCGTGAAGGAATGTATCGACGCAGGTATAACCGTTAAGATAGTAACCGGCGACACATCGGCCACTGCTATCGAGATAGCCCGCCAGATAGGCATCTGGGATGCCGATACGCCTGCCGAGGCTCAGATAACAGGTCCCGACTTTGCTGCTTTGAGCGACGATGAGGCTTTCAACCGTGTGATGAAGCTGAAGGTGATGAGCCGTGCAAGGCCGACCGACAAGCAGCGCCTTGTGAACCTGCTGCAGAAGCACGACGCCGTGGTGGCCGTTACAGGCGACGGAACCAACGATGCCCCTGCGCTCAACCACGCCCATGTGGGCCTGTCGCTCGGTTCGGGAACGTCGGTTGCCAAGGAGGCCAGCGACATGACGCTGATAGACGACTCGTTCCGCAGCATTGTCAACGCCGTTATGTGGGGCCGCTCGCTCTACCGCAACATACAGCGCTTCCTGTTCTTCCAGCTCGTAGTAAACGTTACGGCTCTGCTGCTCGTGCTTTGCGGCTCAGTGATAGGAACAGAGATGCCGCTCACCGTCACACAGATATTGTGGGTGAACATCATAATGGATACCTTTGCCGCACTGGCTCTGGCTTCTCTGCCGCCGTCGGAGGAGGTGATGAAGGAGAAACCGCGTAAGCGCACCGACTTTATCATCACACGCGGCATGGCCAAGGGCATCGTGTTCTGCGGCCTGGCATTCTTTGCCGTGCTGTTCGCATTGCTCCTGCACAGTCTGTCGAGCGGTGCCGACCTTCATATACATGAACTCTCGATATTCTTCACCACGTTCGTCATGCTGCAGTTCTGGAATCTGTTCAACGCCAAGTCGTTCGGCTCTAACCATTCGGCGTTCCACGACTTCAAACACGACAACGGTCTGCTGCTCGTCCTGCTGTTCATCCTTGCGGGCCAGTGGCTCATCGTAACCTTCGGCGGCAAGATGTTCCGCACGGAACCGCTGTCGGCCATGGAATGGATAACCATAATCGGCGCAACATCCATAGTAATGTGGGTAGGTGAGATATGGCGCGGAATAAAGAGGCTGAGATGCAAGAAATAAAGAACATAATATTCGACTTCGGCGGCGTGCTTGTCAATCTTGACAAGCATCGCTGCATCGAGGCTTTCGACAAGATTGGAGCACACGAGATAGTAAGGTACGTTGACGAGTGCCGTCAGGAAGACCTGTTTCACGACCTTGAGGTGGGCAACACCGGCGTTGAGGAGTTCTGTAACGAGGTGAGACGCATCTGCACCGGCTGCAATGCTGACGATGCAGACATCTGCGAGGCATGGAACGCATTGCTGACAGGCATACCCCGCCAGCGGCTCGAGAAACTGGCAAGCCTCAGGGGGCGCTACCGCATGGTGCTGCTGAGCAACACCAACCCCATACACTGGCAGAAGGCCCTGGACGGCATGTTCAGGAATGACGGCATGGATGTTGACGACTATTTTGAGAAAACATATCTGTCGTACCGCATGCACATGCTGAAGCCCGACCCGCAGATATTCGGCAAGGTGCTCATGGACTCGGGCATGGCGGCCTACGAGACACTGTTTATCGACGACTCGCCCGTAAACTGTGCTGCTGCCAGCCAGCTGGGCATGATGAGCCTTAACCTTACGGGCGACGAATGGCTCGATCGTGTGTGAAATAATAACCGTAAAGTAGCTTATGAGAACTATATTTACAGATACCGACAGCGCTGAGATGGCGCCCTGCGTGGCCACCATCGGATTTTTCGACGGCGTTCACCGCGGACACCGGTATCTCATAAAGTCTGTAACCGACTGCGCGGCGGCCAGCCCTGAACTGCAGTCGACGGTGATAACCTTCGACCGCCATCCGCGCCAGGTGCTCAACATGGAGTTTCAGCCCAAGCTGCTGTCTACGCTCGACGAGAAGCTGGCACTGCTGTCAAAAACCGGTGCCGACAACTGCGTAGTGCTCCACTTCGACCGCGAAATGGCAGCCATGACGGCTTACGACTTTATGCGCGACGTGCTGCGCGACCGCCTGAACGTAAGAAAACTCATCATGGGCTACGACAACCGCTTCGGCCACAGCCGCACCGAAGGCTTTGACGACTATGTGGGCTACGGCCGCGAGATAGGCATCGAGGTGGTGCGCGGCAATGCTTTCGTGCTCAACGGCGTCAATGTAAGCTCCTCGGTTATACGCACATTCCTTTCCGGAGGCGAGGCCGACATGGCTGCCATGTGCCTTGGCTATCCTTACTTCTTTTCAGGTAAGGTGAAGGGCGGCTACCGTGAGGGACGCAAACTGGGTTTTCCTACGGCCAACATTGAGGTGGACGATGCGCAGAAGCTGATACCCGAGCATGGCGTTTATGCCGTGAAAGTAAGGGTGGAGGGCTGCGACGGTCTGCTCAACGGCATGATGAACATCGGCACACGGCCAACCTTTGACGGTCATGAAACCACGCTCGAGGTTAACATCTTCGACTTTGAGGAAGATATCTACGGCCGGCAGGTAGACGTGCTGTTCTATCACCGCCTGCGCGACGAGCAGAAGTTCTGCTCAATCAAAAAGCTCGTAGACCAGCTGTGGCTCGACCGCGAAGCTGCCGAGAAGATATTCGAAAGGGTGTGATTGCTAAGTGCGATGCGCCCATTCGCACATATTTTTCCTGTTAAAACATAGTTTTATCACATAAATTTAAGAAATGAAGAAAGCATTATTATATCTGTTTGCATTCATCTGCATACAGTATTTTGTGTCGTGGGCGGTGTTTGCCGTGTGGCTTCTCGCCGCCGGCCATTCCTCGTCAGACGTGCTCGCCGTGCTTAACGGTCAGAAGCTTGAGCTGATAACCGCCCCCATGCAGATACTTTCGTGCGCCGTTTACAGCGCCCTCACGCTTGCGCTGTTTGTCTGGCGCAAGTGGGCCGTGCTCTCGCCTGCCTATCTGCGTTCAGGCAAGTGGGGCATATTCTTCTGGAGCGGCATAGCTTCGCTCGGCACTCTGCTGCCTTCGGTGTGGCTTCAGAGCCTTATGCCTGACTTGGCCAACACGTCAGAAGAAACATTCCGCCAGTTCATGAGCAGCCAGTATGGCTATTTTGTGCTCTGCCTGCTGGTTCCGTTTGTAGAGGAGACCGTGTTCCGCGGCGCCATCCTCAAATCGCTCCTCGGCAGTTTCTCGCGTCCGTGGGTGGCCATATTGATATCAGCCGCCGTGTTTGCCGTCATCCATCTAAATCCTGCCCAGATGCCCCATGCCTTCCTCATTGGTCTGTTGCTCGGCTGGATGTATTATCGCACGGGGAGCATCCTGCCCGGTGTGGCCGTCCATTGGGTCAACAACACCGTGGTGTATGTCTTGTGCACACTGTTCCCGCATATAGCCTCGATGGGCAGTCTCGACGGACTTTTCGGCGGCAATCAGAAGAGTGTGGTGCTGTCGCTGATATTCTCTATGTTCATATTCCTGCCCGCCATTTATCAGCTCAACATGCGGATGAAAAAGTAAAGAAAACTGATAAATTCCGTACGTTTAACGCCTTTGTAATATAGCGTTATTATAAGATACAACCGGCTCTTGTCCAAAGCGAGACAAGAGCCGGTTTTTTGTCAATAAGCCTGTTCGTGTAACCTTGTTATTATAACCCATTAATTTTAATGGATATTTTTGGATTTTTGATGTTGTTTTTTCGGTAATCTAAACTTTTTGCTTTGCTGACGATTTGTATTGAATATGGTTATTTGTTGTAATGATTTATAATAAATATTGCATATTTATCGATAAAACGTAATATTTTGTATAAAGTAATGTAATAAATTGATGAAAGTGTTATTATGTTGCACAAGATGTTGTAAATTTGCATTGAAGATCATGCAAAAAGAAAACATTAACGTGAAAAGATAATCATAATGACACCAACAATGATTAGATTTACGAAGATGCACGGAGCCGGGAATGATTATATTTATGTTAATACGTTGCTGTATAATATTCCTTCTCCTGTTGAGGCTGCCATAAAGTGGAGTTCGCGCCATAAGGGCATAGGCAGCGACGGACTGGTGCTGATAGGGCGCCCTGTGTCTGCCGATGCCGATTTTTCCATGCGCATATTCAATGCCGACGGTTCTGAAGCAATGATGTGCGGCAATGCCTCAAGGTGCATTGGAAAGTATCTTTATGAAAAAGGCATGACGTCGAGTCGTACTATACGCCTCGAAACTCTTTCGGGAATAAAGACTCTGAACCTGCATGTCTGTGGACAGAAGGTTGACAGCGTAACCGTAGATATGCTTGAGCCGCGCTTTGATGTGGCCGGACAGTTTGTGCCTAGGACAGACGCCGAGGCGGGAGGCATGCTTGAAGCCGGCGGAAAACTCTTTAAAGGCACGTTCGTGTCGATGGGTAATCCGCATTTCGTGATATTCACGGACGCTGAAGGCCTTGCCGACGTAGAGACCTACGGGCGCTTGCTGGAGCATCACGAGGCTTTCCCTGCACGCTGTAATATAGAGTTTGCCCATCTCGTTGAGAAAGACACGCTGCGTACAAGGGTGTGGGAGCGTGGAAGCGGCATAACGCTGGCATGCGGCACCGGGGCATGCGCCACGGCTGTTGCGGCGGCAAAGCTCGGAGTGGCAGGCTGCAGCAGTAAGGTCGTGATGGACGGAGGCACGCTCGAAATTGAATGGAGAGAAACTGACAATCATGTTTATCTTACTGGCGGTGCCGAATTTGTGTTTGACGGCGAGATACCGCTTCCTTGATAAGGTCTGCGGATATAAGCATAAATCAGATAAGGTGAGTTTTTAAGGCAAAAGATTGTATCAGGAATTTTTAGAAACAGGCAGAGGCCGGAATTAAGAACAAACGCAACATAGAAAAGAAAATAACTTAAACATCAATAAAAAAATAAATATGGCATTAATAAACGAACATTATCTAAAACTGACAAAAAACTATCTGTTTGCCGACATTGCGAAAAAGGTGAATGCCTTTAAGGTGTCGCATCAGAAGGCCAACGTGATAAGCCTTGGCATCGGCGACGTTACGCGTCCGCTGTGTCCTGCTGTTATCAAGGCCATGCACAAGGCCGTTGACGAGATGAGCACAAGGGAAGGCTTTCACGGATACGGTCCTGAACAGGGATACATGTTCCTGCGTGAGGCTATCGTGAAGAACGACTATCTTTCGCGCGGCATACATATCGACCCGAGTGAGGTGTTCGTCAACGACGGTGCAAAGAGCGACACGGGCAACATTGGCGAGCTGGTGCGCTGGGACAACAACTTCGGCGTTACCGATCCGGTATATCCCGTATATGTCGACTCAAACGTGATGTGCGGCAGGGCTGGTGCGCTTGTTGACGGCAAGTGGAGCAACGTTACCTACATACCATGCACGGAAGAGAACAACTTTGTGCCACAGATACCCGACCAGCGTGTCGACATAATATACCTGTGTTATCCGAACAACCCTACGGGAACCGTTATAACGAAGGAAGAACTGCGCAAGTGGGTGAACTATGCGCTGAAAAACGACACTCTGATATTCTATGACGCGGCATACGAGGCTTATATTCAGGACGACGACATTCCCCATTCAATCTATGAGATAAAAGGGGCGCGCAAGGTTGCGATAGAGTTCAGAAGCTTCTCGAAGACGGCAGGATTCACCGGCGTGAGATGCGGCTATACGGTTGTGCCCAAGGAACTTACGGCTGCCAGCATAGACGGCAAGGAACGCTATCCGCTGAATCCGATGTGGTATCGCAGGCAGTGCACCAAGTTTAACGGCACAAGCTATATAAGCCAGCGCGCAGCCGAGGCTATATATACCCCCGAAGGCAAGGAGCAGGTAAGGGAGACTATAAAATACTATATGGACAACGCCAAGATAATGCGTGAGACGCTGACATCTTTAGGACTGAAGGTGTATGGCGGCGTAAACGCTCCGTATCTCTGGGTGAAGACTCCGGGCAACATTGACAGCTGGAAGTTCTTTGAGCAGATGCTCTATGGAGCGCAGGTGGTATGCACGCCGGGCGTAGGCTTCGGGCCGAGCGGCGAAGGCTTCGTAAGGCTTACGGCCTTCGGTGAGCGTGAAGACTGCAAGGAGGCCATGCGCCGCATAAGTCTGTGGATGCAGAAGTAGAATGCGGCAGGGCGCCGGGCCGTAAGGTTTCTGCTTGACGGGCGTAAGTACACACCGGGCGACGTGGCGTCATTGACATGTGGGTGAGTGATGGCGTGTGGCGCATGCTATGCCAATTTAAGTCTGCGAAAGACTTACTTTGTATTATAAATTGCGCTATGAATGTAAAAAAAAGCAACATTTATCTCATAAAAAGGTGTCATAATGAAATTTAGCATTATCTTTGCATATGTTTTCAGATAAAGAATAGGCATAAGTATAATAAATAAAACTTTTTAACAATGACAAACTTAAGATTTCAGGTTGTTGAAGAGGCTTTCAAGAAAAAGCCGCTGGAAGTAATGGTTCCGCTGGAACGCCCGTCAGAATACTTCGGCAAGTATGTCTTCAATAGGGCAAAGATGTATAAGTACCTGCCTGCAGATGTATATGACAAGCTCATTGATGTCATTGACAACGGTTCGCGACTCGACCGCTCTATAGCCGATGCAGTGGCTGCCGGCATGAAGCAGTGGGCCGAGGAGAACGGCGTTACACACTACACTCACTGGTTTCAGCCGCTTACAGAAGGCACTGCCGAGAAGCACGACGCCTTCATAGAGCACGACGGCAAGGGCGGCATGATAGAGGAGTTCTCGGGCAAGCTGCTCGTACAGCAGGAGCCTGACGCAAGCTCGTTCCCCAACGGCGGTATCAGAAACACCTTCGAGGCACGCGGATATTCAGCCTGGGATCCCACATCACCCGTGTTCATCATGGACGACACGCTGTGTATTCCTACTATCTTCATCTCTTACACCGGCGAGGCTCTCGACTACAAGGCTCCGCTGCTGCGTGCCCTTCACGCTGTGAACACTGCCGCAACTGAGGTTTGTCATTATTTCGATCAGAGAGTAAAAAAGGTTACATGCAACCTTGGATGGGAGCAGGAGTATTTCCTCGTTGACGAGGGACTCTACAGCGCACGTCCCGACCTGATGCTTACAGGACGCACCCTGATGGGCCACGACTCTGCCAAGAACCAGCAGATGGACGACCACTACTTTGGCACCATCCCCGACCGCGTACAGGCCTTCATGAAAGACCTTGAGGTGCAGGCTCTCGAGCTGTCAATCCCCTGTAAGACACGCCATAACGAGGTTGCCCCCAACCAGTTTGAGATAGCTCCTATATTCGAGGAGACCAACCTGGCCATCGACCACAACATGCTGCTCATGTCGCTCATGAAGAAAGTGGCACGCAAGCACGGCTTCCGCGTACTGCTGCATGAGAAGCCCTTCGCAGGCATCAACGGTTCGGGCAAGCACAACAACTGGAGCTTGTCTACAGACACCGGCGTGCTGCTGCATGCACCGGGCAAGACTCCTGAAGACAACCTGCGCTTCGTTACCTTCATCGTTGAGACTCTCATGGGCGTATACAGACACAACGGACTGCTCAAGGCTTCTATCATGAGCGCTACCAACGCCCATCGTCTGGGAGCCAACGAGGCACCTCCGGCAATCATATCTTCGTTCCTCGGCAAGCAGCTGTCAGAACTGCTCGACCATATAGAGAACAGCAACAGCAAGGACCTGTTCAACGTGGCAGGCAAGCAGGGCATGACGCTCGACATACCTGAGATACCCGAACTGCTCATAGACAACACCGACCGCAACCGTACAAGTCCGTTTGCCTTTACAGGTAACCGCTTCGAGTTCCGTGCCGTGGGCAGCGAGGCCAACTGTGCTTCGGCCATGATAGCCCTCAACACTGCCGTGGCTGAGGCTCTGACCGACTTCAAGAAGCGCGTTGACGCCCTCATCGGGAAGGGACAAGACCAGACAAGCGCCATCATTGACGTGCTGCGCGAGGACATCAAGACCTGCAAGCCCATACGCTTTGACGGAAACGGATATTCTGACGAGTGGGTTGAGGAGGCCAAGCGCCGCGGACTCGACTGCGAGACAAGCTGTCCGCTTATCTTCGACAACTACCTGAGCAAGGAGTCGATAAAGATGTTTGAAGACATGAACGTGATGAGCGAGAAAGAGCTTGCTGCCCGCAACGAGGTTAAATGGGACACCTACACCAAGCGCATACAGATTGAGGCACGTGTAATGGGCGACCTGTCGATGAACCACATCATACCTGTGGCAACCCATTATCAGAGCCAGCTGGCCAAGAACGTCCAGAACATGCTGCAGATATTCTCTAAGGAGAAGGTTGAGAAACTCTGTTCGCGCAACATCAAGATTATTGAGGAGATTGCCGAGCGCACGCAGATAATAGAGAACGGCGTTGACGAGCTTATCAACGCGCGCAAGGTGGCCAACAAGATTGAGAGCGAGCGCGAGAAAGCCATAGCATATCACGACACGGTGGCTCCAAAGATGGAGGAAATACGCTACCACATAGACAAGCTCGAGCTTATCGTTGCCGACGAGCTCTGGACTCTGCCTAAGTATCGTGAGCTGCTCTTCATAAGATAATAGCCAGACATTATCAATATAAAGACTGACGGCAGTGGGGCTGATGTGCCCCGTGTGTGCCGCCGAACATATAATTTTAACGTGACAATCTATTTCTTTTATTGATTGTTTTAAGTTAACTGACGGGAAGTCTCTGTGAAGAGGCCTCCCGTTTTATTTTGTGTTTTATCATGTTTTCCGCCCTGCTCATGGGCTTTGTCGCGTGGTAAAAACTTATGACAAAAATATTTTCCATTCTGGAAAATGAAAATACAATGAATGTTAATTTTGTCAGGTTAAAACGCTGTATAGTTAACATACATTTACTTTTATCATACTATTAAAGGAATAAAAGCATGGTTTTTTGAGTCTGAAAGCATGCTTTACGGACGAAAAGCGGGCATGTTTTGCAGCGTAAGTGGCCCACTTTTGCACCGTAAACGGCATAGTAATATTTTTTAACCATTGCAGTTTTGTCTCTTCGTAAGCATAAAGTGCTGATAATAAGGAAGATGACAAAACTGCAATGTTTTTCGTGTTTTTTGCGCCAAACTATGGCTTTGCCACGGGCATCGCCGTTCTGAGAGCGTCAAACGGACGGAATTTATCCGATTATTTTACAAAACGGCACTCCGGGCAGCATGGCCTTTTGCTGCCGCCGGGTGCATCGGCTCTGTCCCGGCGTCATGCATACGAGTGCATTCCGCCGAGAAAATAGTTTACGCCGAAGTATGTCATCAGTATTGTGGCAAAGGCCGCCACCATAAACACGTGCCACGGCATGGGCCTGCGCATCATCGGGAGCGACGTCCCGTGTGCAGCCACGGCATACACCATGAAGGTTATCAGCGCCCACACCTCCTTTGCGTCCCAGCTCCAGTAGGTGCCCCACGACACGTTGGCCCACACCGCGCCTACGAATATGCCTACGGCCAGGGCCGCCATGGCAGGATAGTAGAACAGCTGCGACAGGGCGCGCAGGGCTGCAAGCTGAGCGGCGAGCCCCTCTGCACGACTGCCCCTCATGGCGCGCAGCAGCAGGGCCGTGATGCCGCAGATGAAGGTGAGCGAGAGCAGGGCGAAGGCCGTCATTATTACCGACACGTGGATGCTGAGCAGGGGCGACTGCAGCACCGGCATGATGTGGGTTATCTGCGGATCCATCTGGCTTATGTGCGACACGAGCAGGAAGAAGCCCGACATGATGAAGCCGAAGGTGAGCACTGTGGCGAAGCGGCGGCACAGCAGCAACGACGCCGCCATGATTATCCATGCCATGATCAGCATCGTCTCGTAGCCGTTTGCCATGGGTGCGGTGCCCCTTATCAGCCAGCGCAGAGCCACGCAGAGAGTGAGCGCCGCGAAAGAAAGCAGCATGACAGCTGCTACAATTTTCATTAGCATGCTGCCGCGCAAGGTGCGCCTTGTGGGGCGTGTCATAAGCCAGAGAACGGCAAACAGCGTGGCGAAGCCCATGCCGAGGTTGAGCATGAAGAGGATGGTGGCAAAGGGCACGGCGTTATACAGCCGTTCGGCCCGCATCTGCATGCCCGAGGGCAGCGAGCTGCCGCCGTTCTTGTGCTGATAGCGCAGCATCTTGTCGGCAATGTTGCCCACAGAAGCCATGTTGCCTGCCAGCGCCTCCTGATATATCAGCGAAAATACGTTCTGCATATACAGTCTGTCGGCCGGGGCTACGGCAGAGTCGGGCATGATGTCTGTTGGGGCATACCATGTGGTGTTGCCGTTGACGGTATACGGAAACACCTTAAGCAGCTTGCCGCGCCGCAGGTCCATCACGAGCTGTATGCGCGCGTCTACGTCAGCCACCTGGCGGTGAAACTCGTCGTCGTGCCCGTTGTAGTATTCGTTCAGGTAGGGGCCAATGATGTATCCGCCCATCATGTCGTTGAAGAAGGTGTTTATGGTGCAGTGGCGGGGCAGCTGCAGCCTGTCGCGCAGGGCGCCGCCCTTCAGTCTGAGCAGCGGCTCGCGGCTCCACTCGTCGTGCCACATCACGAAGCCCATCAGCACCTGTTCTGCCGTGTAGTCGCCGTAGCTTGCGCTGCCGCACAGCTTCTTCGTGAAGTCTATGGCGAGAGTCTGCAGCGGGCATACGCGGTTGTTGTAGAGAACATACAGCCGTCCGAACTTGTCGGCCGTCTCCTTGGGCAAAGTCGTTGCTCCGTGAGTCATTAATGTAGTGGCGACAAGCAGCGCAAAGGTCATCATTCCCTTTCTCACTATGTCGCTGCGCAGCAGGCGGCGGTAAGGCCCCTTGGGGTTGATGAGCATCCATATCATGGCAATAAAGAGCAGGGCGTAGCCGCAGTAGGTTACGGGTATGCCCCACGGGTCGCGGTTGACCGAGAGCACGCTGCCGCGCATGTCGGGGTCGTAAGACATCTGATAGAGCCTTACAGACTTGTAGCTGAATATGTTGTTCATCGACACAAGTGCCTCTGTGGTCTTGTCGCCGTCGGTAACGGTGAGCCTTGTTACATAGTCGGCCGCGGCCTTTGTGCCGTCGTGATAGTGTATGTCGAACGACTTCAGCCTTAGCTTGAACGGCATCTTGTGACGTATGTCGCCGTCTTTCGTGCTGACCACATACGTGTTGGTTGTCTCGCCGAGCCGTAGCCTGACCGTGCCTTGCGATGCCGACACGTGGGTGAGCAGGGCGCCGAGCAGTATCACGACGAACGAGCCGTGGAGCAGCAGCACCGACGCGCGCCTTATGCGCCTCTTCACGATATACGCCACGCCCGCTGCCGCCAGCAGTGCCCACATGGCGGCAAACCACCATGAGCCGTATATGGCGTCGCCAACATAGTCGCTGCCCATGTATTTCTCTGTTATCGTGGCCGCAGCCATTATCGTTATTATGCTCACGTAAAGAGCAAGGAGGGAACGGGAAAGGGTCATGTGTTTTTAGGAGTTAAAGGAGTTAGAAGTAGTTATCGCCAACAAGTTGGCTAGGAGTTAAAGTCAATAGTCTTGCTGTTTCTTTTCAACCACTACGCATTTGGATTTTTCACTTTTGTAAGACGGGAGTTAGAGTAGTTAAAGGAGTTAAAGTCAATAGCATTGCTCTTTAGGAGTCAAGGCAAAAATATTTATTGAATTACTTATTCACAATATTCAAAAGGAGTAAAGCCACAAGACATATGACTTTAACTCCTTTAACTACTCTAACTCCTTTAACTACAAAAAATCATATCGCCTGCAGGAACTTCACCACGGCGTCGCGGTCGGCTTTGCTGAGGTTATAGAACTTTGCTGCCGAGGCGTATGCGTCGCTCTCCTTGCTGTAGGCATGCCACATTATGGCCTCTATCTCGTTGCGTGCGCGGCAGTCGTGCAGGCGGTCTTGTGCGCCGGTGTTAATCAGCGACAGACCGCGGCCCCATAGCGGTGTGGTGCGGCACCATGAGCCGTGAATGTCATTGATCATATGCAGACGGTGCTGCACGAAGTCAGAGTAAGGATAAATCTTCTGGCGCGGATACTTAGGCAGCGGCTTGCCCTTTATCACGTCGGGCGTCCAGTAGTTGTCGTCGCCCGTTGTCCACGACGGACGGTGGCATGTGGCGCAGCCAATCTCCATAAACAGCTTCTTGCCGCGCTGCACATCAGGGTCGTTAAGGTTGCGGGCGCGAGGTATGGCCAGTCCGCGGTGCCACACCATGAAGGCGTAGAAGTTGTCGTTGCTCATCTCCGGCTCAAAGTTGTGCCACTGGTTGTCAAACTGGTTGGTGCTTGGTGACAGCAGATTCTTCACGGCGTCGGCAATGCCGCTGTCAGTTCCGTCGGCATAATACGGCGACGTAGGGTCGCTCTTTATCGCAGCTATCACGTCCTGGTTCTTCGACATCGCCAAGGCCCATGCGTCGGTGGTGTAGAGCTTCGGGCGGTCAGGACGGCTCACGTTCGGAATGTTCCACATGGCGTTGGCTCCGGCGCCGTCCTGCAGGCTGGCACGTGTCAGCGCATAGGTGTAGCGCTTTATCATCCCCGTGACGGGAGTGCCGTCGGCCAGCGCGCCCGGCGAAGTCCAGTTGGTATAGTAGGCCGTAGATGCCCAGTCGTTGGCGGCCTTGTCCCACATGGCAGGGTTGAGCTCTATGTATTTAGCTTCCTCCTGATACTGCTTCTTGAGCGAGTCCTCAGGTATGGCGTCAATGAGTCCCGTGCCCATTATGCCTATCGTCGACTCCAGGCGTACGGCAATGTTGGTTGGCTTCGGGTCGGTGTTGAACGCATCCTGCGAAATGGTCACTTCAGGATATATGAGCTGATATTTCTCGCCGTCGGGAAACTCCGTTGCCGACAGTCCGCTCGGCATCGTGCCTTCCACGGTTTTCCATGTCATGCTGATTTTGTCCTCGTCAACGGGCGGAAGAAACGGCGACACGGCCTGTGTCTGCGGCATGCCCGTCACCTCGCTGATGTAGGGACCGTCGTTGCTGTTGGCTCCGTCTTCGGGATGATATATCACGAGCAGGTAGCCGTTGCCGAAGCCTGCTTTGTAAGACTCCTGCCGCTTGCCGTGGCCGTAACCCGGATGGCAGTCGATGCACGACTTTCTGACCGATGCCGGTCCGAGACCGTTGAACGGCGGAGTGCTCGTGTTGAAGTTGCGCTCAAAGAGCACCTCGCCGAGATGAAACTCACTTAGCAGTCCCATTTCGTCTACTATAGGGGCGTCGTCTTCATAGCAGCCCGCGCCTACGTTTTCGGTAGTGCCGAGCTTGCCGCCCGGATACCACTCATCGGCCGAGAAGTTGCCCACATCCTGTCCAATATACTCAATGTCGCCCGTGTTCTCCGGCAGACGTTCATCGTCAGTGCAGGCCTGAAACGACAGGCAGGCACACGCCGCGAGGGCGGCAAAATGACAGTTTCTGATACTTATAAATTTCATAATATGCTGTTTTAAGATTACTTTGTTTTTGCTTTCTTTATCGGTTCAGCGATTGCTCTTGCCTTTCAGGCGTAAAGTTACGCCACGCAGACCGTGTGACGGCTTGCCGTGGCATAACTTCTAATAACCTTTAAAAAGTATTGTCAGTTGGCTGCAATCCATGTTGATGCTGCCGTCAGGCTTGCGTCGAGCGCTTCTATGGCAGCTATGGCGTCGGCCACACACTGAGCTTTGGGATTGTCAACAAAGGCAGTGCCGCTGTTCTGGCATGCCGTAAGCTTATCGAGAGAGTTCTTTATGTTTGTCTCAACCGTGGCGGCAAGTTCCGGGTTATACTTTTTCAAGTACGCCATGATCGACTTGCTTTCGTTGCGGTTGCCTTCAACGCCGCCGTATATGCTGTTCTCTATGCTTATGATGTTGTCGTAGAAGTCATAGAAGGAGCGCTTGCTGTAGGGCGACTCAATGTAGTTGGGGTCTTCGCCGCTGTAGGCAAGTCCCATCTTCTGTGAGTACACTTCCTTTGCAATATTCTCGCATCCGCTCAGCAGGATGGTGCTTGCCACCTCGCGCCACATGGCATAAGTGCTTCCGGCCTGACCGGCGTTGAGCATATTTGTGCCGTAAGAGTTGTTGCCGCTGCCCACGGTGCAAGGCAGTTCACACTCGTCTACGACACGTGTGCGCTGCTCTTCGGGTGCGTCGGCGTTCCATGATACGTTGAGCTGATAGCAGCGGTCGCGCAGGTCGCCGGCTACGGCTGTGGCATAAATCAGTTCTTCAAGACCTGTAACGTTTGTTGCCACCTTAACAAAATCAGGGTCGTCTTCAACGCCGCGCAGCTTCTCTATCTTGCGGTTGGCGCCGTCGCGGAAGATGATAAACTCAATGCCGTGGAATCCCAGCAGCTCCTGTCCCAGCTTGTTGGCTGCATAGGATATGCCGTCTTCGCCGTCCATGTTGGCCACTTTGTCGGTGTTCTTCAGTTCAGTAGCCAGTCCTTCCAGGTCGAGCGGCCATGTGTCGATGTGCGGGTCGATGCCGAAGTCGGTTGCTGCGCCGAACAGGAATGCCTCGCTCTTTTCCCAATAGGCGCGCGCACTCAGGAATGTGGCGCAGATGTTGTCAATCTCAGTTTGCGTAACCGAGTTCGGGTCTGTCTTAAACTTCTCCTTCACGGCATACAGCTGTTCGTAAAGACTGTTTGTCTCGGCAGCCAGACTTCCGTAGGTTGAATATACAACGTCGTTTACATACACGCCTGCCGCCTCTTTCAGGAAGGCTTCTTTCTCTGTCAACGCACTGCCGTCGTTGATGTCGTCATCGTCGCTGCATGACGAAAAACCAAACATTACTGCTGCTCCGAGCATGAGTGCAAGGGGCAATTTAAAGATTTTTTCCATAGCTTACTTTGTTTTTATATTAATACTTGTATCGTTTCTTCTATACATTCAGGGTGTCCGGCTTCGTCGTCTTACAGGAAGAATCCCTGATATGCCACACCTATCGACACCGAAGGCTCGTCGTTGTATTTTGATTTGAGGAATCTCTTTGAGTATTCGCCCTTCACGACAATCTGCGGAACAGGGTAGTAGTTGAGGCCTACAGCCATGCGGCTGCGGTCGGTATATTCGTAGTCGGCCTGGTCGGCGGCAGGAATGTATGAGTCGTAGTACTCATATCTGCCAAAGGCATACAGCTTTTGGTTCTTGTTTCTTAGCTTGGGTATCTGTGAGAAAATGTCGTATCCGGCCTCGATGCCTGCCGCTACGGCATTCTTGCCCACGGGCGACTTCTTATAAGGCGCGCCGCTCGACACGAGGTTGCGCTTTATGGCGCTTATCTTCGATGCGTCGCTCACGTATCCGTAGTCGGCGTTGCCTCTTACAATCCAGTTGTGGCCTGAGTAGGTGAAGTCGAAAGCTCCGATATATACGTTGCCCTTAACCTTGTCGTTGGCCTTGCCTTCGCCTTCCATGTCGTGCGGATAGGTGTTGTGCATCGACTGTCCGTAGTATCCGCTAAGACCGATGCGAAGGCCCGGAATGGTGTAGTTGTCGATGCGCGCGGCAAAGCCATACTTGTTGGCCACCTTAAATTCGAATGGCGAACCGGCACCGTTCTGCACCCAGTTGTCGCGGTCGAACATGAAGGCGTCTAGTCCGGCGATGAACTGCAGCTCATAACGGAAGTCGCCCGAGCGGCCCCAAAAGCTGATGCCTGTGTCGTGCCATGTGCAGGGAAGAATGGTAGATTCGCCTTCGGGGCGGTAGACTGTAAAGAAGTTTAGCGGCTCATGATGGGCGTTGGTGAGGCCTACGGGCACTACTATGTGTCCGATACGGATATTTGCCCAGCGTGCAAACGACTTCTGAATCCAGAACTGCTCCAGCTCCACCTCGCCGCCTTTCTCGGTTTCCTGTTCCCATTCGCCGGCCTCTTCAAACTCTTTCTCAACGGCACCGCCTGCTCCGCCGTGCTCAAACTCAATCTCGCTTGACATGCTCCAGCCCTTTCCGAAGTCGTAGCTTATGTATATCACGGCATGCGGAATGTCGAAGCGGCCGTGGCTCGGATCGTTCTTATACTGGCTTGCGTTAGAATAACGATAAACGTTGTCGCTGTAGAAGTTGCGTGTCAGTGCCACCTCGCCATATCCGCCGATGCTCAGGCGGTTGCCCTTGGCGTGCTGATACACGCTGTCGGCAGCCGAATGTTGTGCCTGCATCTGTGCGGAAGTGAACAGAATGGCTGCGGCACATGTCAGAAAAGTTTTTCCCGTTAAGTTCATTTATGTCTTATTTTTTGATTTTTCGATGCAAAGGTAATGGCTTGTAAAAATGTTTACAATACTTAAAAATCGGTAAAATAAGATTAAATTAATGTGCGTTTCTAATCACCAAAAAGGGTGATGGCCGGCCTGTTTTAATGCCTTGCACGGCACGATGAGCCATGTTTGGCAGCGTTAAGTGTGCTGGGGTGTGAAAACAGAGCGCCGCATATACCTATTTGCAGGTATATGCGGCGCTAATAATAAATGGGTATGCTGTCAGTCTTGCTATGGCTTAGGCATTGCTTGTCAGAGCATTACATCTGTTTCTCGAGCCATGCAATGATGCCGTCGCAGGCATCTTCTATAAGGTCGAGAGCCAGCTCGAAGTCGGCATCGCCTCCGTAATAGGGGTCGGGCACGGTGTCGTATTGCGGATGACGGCTCATGAAGTCGGCCGTACACATTATCTTATTGCGGTCGTCGTCGTTGCGTGCCACGCGGTTAAGGTCGGCCACGTTCTGATGATCCATCGCGAAAACATAGTCGAAGCGGCTGAAGTCGGCAGGCTTAATCTGTCTTGCCCTGCTGCTCAGGTCGTATCCGCGGCTTGCCCCGTGGCTTCTCATGCGGCGGTCGGGCAGCTGTCCTTCGTGCCATGAACCGATGCCGGCAGAGTCTACCTCAATGCGTCCTGCCAGGCGCTTGTTGTCTTCGAGCTTATATTTCAGTATTGCCTCGGCAGCCGGAGAGCGGCATATATTGCCGAGACACACAAAGAGAAGAGACTTCTTGTCAACTGGTTTCATAATCAGAAAATAATCTTTGTTGTTGTATAGTGATGAAGATGAACCGCGCGTGGCTTATTTGTCAACCACCGGGCGGCGCTTTACCACTGCCGGATTGCCTGCTGCGAGCGAGTCGTCGGGTATGTCTTTAGTAACCACGCTGCCGGCAGCAATGATGCATCGCTTGCCAATTGTTACGCCTGGACACACGATAACACTGCCGCAGAGCCATGTGTCCTCGCCTATGGTTACGGGGTAGGCGGTCTCTATTGTACCGCGGCGCGGCACGTAGTCCATCGGATGCTGCGGCGTGTATATCTGGCAGTTGGGGCCTATAAGCACGTTGTCGCCTATGGTAATGCGTCCTCCGTCGAGCATCACGCAGTTGTAGTTTACGAACACGTTGCGCCCCATGGTTATGCCGTTGCCGTGGTCGCAGTGGAACGGCGGGCACACCACGCTGTCCTCCGGTATGCCGGGTATGAGGTCTTCTATCATCTCACGGTAGCAGTCGTCTGTTATGGTGACTGTCTGCAGCCTGGCACACAGCTTCTTTGCGTGGTCAAGACTCTTGAATATCTCCGGGTCGGAGAAGTTGTAGAGCTGGCTGCTGCGCATTTTCTCAAATTCGGTCATGTGTCTTGTTGATATTTTGTTATAATGGAATATTCACTTTCTTGCCGTCCTTCTTTACTATAACGGCCGGATTGCCCACCACGGTGCAGTTGTCGGGCACATCCTTATATATAACTGTGGCGGCGCCAATCCTGACGTTGTTGCCAATCTTTACCTTGCCGAACACCATCGAACCTGTGTATATGCTCACGTTGTCGCCAATGGTGGGGCGTCCGTCCTTGCCGTTGCCGAGCGTAACTAGGTGCAGACAATAGAAGTTGCGGCCTATGCTGTCGGCGTTGAGATAGGTTGAATAAGAATGCTCTAGATGGCATCCTTCGCCTATCGACGGGCACGTTATGTGGAGCGACTTGTCCTCGGGCATGAGCCACTTGATGAACACGGAGCGGTATTCGCCAAGGCGATAATAGAACAAGTTGCGGAACACCTTCTGCCGTGTGCACACCTTAATAAAGGTAAGTATGCCGCCCTTGCCTTCTCCGTAAGGCTCAAGGTCGGCGTCAATGGTCTTCCTGAAGCGCAGATATAGCAGTATGTGCGGCAACATTCTCAACGTTGAGGCCGAGAGCAGGGCGCATTGTGTGTAAGGGTTCATGATGTTTTAGGTTGATGTTTTTATAACTTTTTATGCCGTCATGCCGGCTTATTTGTATGCCTGCATTGCAGACGCGGGGCTATTTTCGTCCGAAGTCGGCCGGAATGTCTCCCCATTTGCGCGTGTCCCACTGGATGAGTTCCGTGCGGAACATGTGCGTGCGCAGCCAGTTTTCGGCTCTTGCTATGACGTTATACAGCTGTGCGGTCTTGACCGTGCGCTCCAGTTTTGTCTTACACTGCATCTTCCTTACCCATGTTATGGCTGTGAAGCTGTCGCTGTATATGGTCTTCTTGATGCCTTTCTGCTCCATAAGCGCCAGTGCATGCACGATGGCAAGGAATTCGCCAATGTTGTTTGTTCCGAACACCGGACCATAATGAAACACCACAGCGCCCGTAGTAAGGTCGATGCCCCTGTACTCCATCTGTCCCGGATTGCCGCTGCATGCCGCGTCAACAGCCCATGCGTCAGCCTTAACTTCCATAGGAAGAGGCAGTACTGTGTCATTACGATAATCTGGAGGATTACAGTTAGTTAATTCATAATTCATAATAACTGGTATTTTGTGGAGCAGTTTATATTGAGCACCTTGGCTGATGAAATAAGATAAGTTGATATCATGAAAGATAAAGGAGTTAGAGCAGTTGAACAAAACTAAAATCACGCCTTGAAGGCATTTGACTTTAACTACTAAGCTCACACCGTGAGCGATAACTACTTTAACTACTCTAACTCCTCAACAATTATTACATTCGTTCCGGCATTTCGATTCCGAGCAGGCGCATGCCGTTCTTCAGAGTCTTGGCCACGTTCTTGGCGATGAGCAGGCGCAGAGCCTTCTCGTCGTCAGTGTCGGCGCCGAGGATGCTGAAGTCATGATAGAACTGGTTGAACTCCTTGGTCAGCTCGTAGCAGTAGTTGGCTATGCCGCTCGGGCTGTAGTCGATGCCGGCCTGGCGCACGGCAGCCTCATATTCGTTCATCTTCTGTATCAGTTCTGTCTCCTTGACGCTCAGGTTTACGTTGCCGCTGAATGCCTCGGGCACTGCTATGCCCTGAGCCTCGGCCTTGCGCAGGATGCTGCGTATGCGGGCGTAAGTGTACTGGATGAACGGACCTGTGTTGCCGTTGAAGTCGATCGACTCTTCAGGATTGAACAGCATGTTCTTGCGGGCGTCAACCTTCAGGATGAAGTATTTGAGCGCACCCATACCAACCATGCGCGAAACCTCGGCACGCTCCTCGTCGCTCATGTCGGCAAACTTGCCCAGCTCCTCGCTTGTGCGGCGTGCGTCGTCTATCATCGCTGCTATCAGGTCGTCGGCGTCAACCACCGTTCCCTCGCGGCTCTTCATCTTGCCGTTAGGCAGTTCTACCATACCGTAAGAGAAGTGGACAAGCTCCTTGCCCCACTTGAAGCCGAGGCGGTCGAGCAATATTGACAGCACCTGGAAGTGATAGTTCTGCTCATTGCCCACAACATATATCATCTTGTCGATAGGATAGTCGTTGAAGCGCATCTCTGCCGTACCGATGTCCTGAGTCATATACACCGATGTGCCGTCAGAGCGGAGCAGCAGTTTCTGGTCGAGGCCCTCGTCAGAGAGGTCGGCCCATACGCTGTTGTCGTCCTTGCGGAAGAAGAGTCCCTTCTCGAGTCCTTCCTCCACCTTTGCCTTTCCCTTCAGATAAGTCTGCGACTCATAGTATATCTTGTCGAAGCCTACGCCCAGAGCCTTGTAAGTCTCGTCGAATCCGGCGTAAACCCATGAGTTCATCTTCTCCCACAGTGCGCGCACCTCGGGGTCGTTGGCTTCCCATTTCACGAGCATGTCGTGAGCCTCCTTTATCAGCGGAGCCTCGTCCTTTGCCTTCTTCTCAGCCTCTTCGTCGGTCATGCCCTCAGCCTTAAACTTAGCCTCAAGCTCCTTAACCTCCTCGCGGTAGTGCTTGTCGAAGGCCACATAGTAGTCGCCAATCAGGTGGTCGCCCTTCTTGCCGCTTGTCTCGGGTGTCTCGCCGTTGCCCCATTTCAGCCATGCCAGCATCGACTTGCAGATGTGTATTCCGCGGTCGTTCACGATGTTGGTCTTTACAACGCGGTTGCCGTTGGCCTCCATAATCTGTGCAAGGCTCCAGCCCAGCAGGTTGTTGCGCACGTGTCCCAGGTGGAGCGGCTTGTTGGTGTTGGGCGATGAGTATTCTATCATCACCAGCGGAGCGTCGGCTCCTGCCTTGCGCTCGCCGTAGTGCTCGTCGGCGCTGATGGCGTTGAGCAGCTTGATCCATGACTGCTGTGCCAGCACGAGGTTAAGAAATCCCTTGACCACGTTGAAGCGCTCAACGTGCTCGCAGTTTTCAACAAGCCAGTTGCCAATGGCCTCGGCCGTAGCTTCGGGCTTCTGTCTTGATATCTTTAAGAACGGAAAAACCACCAGGGTAAGGCTACCCTCAAACTCGCGTTTTGTCTTCTGCAGCTGAACCATGTTCTCTGTGATGTCGGCTCCGTAAAGCTCCTTCACGGCCTTTATCACGCTGCTGCTAATCTCACCTGCTATATTCATTTCTTTAGTTTGTTATTTCTCTTTCATCTTTTTGCTTTGCAAAGGTAAGCAATTTGTTTGAAAATAAGAACTATACGCGGCATGAACAATAAAAAATAAGGGCAAACCGTTTGCCGCGTGAGCCGAAATCTGCCGCACGGCATACAAAATACGCTCTGATGTTGCCGCCGGCCGTGGCGTTCGGGCGTCAGGGCGCAGACCGGTTATGCGCCTGTGGTTATGCTGCGGCTTGATGTGATATGTAAAATAATTTTACCATTCGCCGTCCGTTTGACGCTCTCAGAGCAGCGGTGCTCTCCGCTGCAGCGTGGTTTTGCCGTAAAAATAGCGAAAAATGAATGTTTTGTGTAATATGTTGATATGCCGTGATTTACGCCGGTTGCGTGCCGCCTTGCGGTTTTCTGCTTGCCGTTATACGGCTGTTTGCGCTGCAAAAGGTGGCCTTTTACAGTGTGAAAACATGCCTTTTGCATGCTGAAAGGCATGCTTTTGGCTGCCGAAATCATAAGTTTCGGCGGCTAAAAACTGTCGGAAAGTAAAGAAAAGTTAATTTATCGCATGGTATAACGTATGCCTGTTAACATACATTATACTTTGTTTTTCTGGATTGAAAAATAATTTTGTCCTGACTTTTTACCGTTTCCCGTATGCCTTAATCTCCGCTCATGGCATGCAGGATTGCCCATATAACACTTTCTGTGAGTCATATTTCCAACGCGTGTCATGGCCATTGGCATACCGTGAAGCCATATCGTGGCGGATGGTATGGCTTAAAACTCCTCACAGTCGAGACACTCTCTTATTATGTCCATGTCGAAGCCGCGGCCCATGGCAAACCTTATCAGTTTGGCGTTAAGCTCATATTCGCTTGCCGCCTTTATCGTCTTGCGCTTGCTCTGCAGCAGGGGGCGCAGCACGGCGATGTATTCTTCGGCGTCAACCTCACCGAGCGCGCCTGATATTATGTCGCGCGGTATACGCTTCATCATCAGCGCCTGTTCCACCTTTCGGCGTCCCCATTTGTTGTATCGTATTTTGTCGCGCACGAAGAAGCGGCAGTAGCGCTCCTCGTCGATATACTTTTCGTCAACAAGCCGCTGCATTATGCGCTCTTGCACATCGTCGGGCAGCTGCCAGCGCGCCATCTTCTCGCTCATCTCGTGGCGGCAGTGCTCTGCTGCGGCGCACATGGCCGACAGCTTGAAGAATGCCTCCTGTTCTGTTATCTGTTTCATCTCTTTGTCATGTTGTGCCGGCACTGCCGGCTATGTGTATGTTGCCGTGTTGTCTGTTTGCTCTGTTTTGTCGTTATGCCTTTACGCCCTTTGCCATGCGTTGCTTGCCGTACATGTCGCTTCGCAGCTCTACTGCCGTCATGCCTTCGGCTCGCATCATATGGCAAGTGTCGTCGGCATATATCGGGTTAATCTCAAAATACAGCCGTCCGCCCTTGCTAAGCGTCTGCACCGCAAGGCGCGTTATGGCGCGGTAGAACAGCAGCGGGTCGGCGTCGGGCACGAAGAGAGCCGTGTGAGGCTCATGTTCCAGCACGTTGACGGCCATGTCCTTCTTCTCTTTTTCGCAGATATATGGCGGATTGCTCACTATCACGTCCCATTCGCCTTCAGGCTTTGCGTTGAGCGCATCCTGCTTTACGAAGCTTACGTTGGCGCCAAGTTGCTTTGCGTTCTCGCGTGCCACGTCGAGCGCATCGGCTGAGATGTCCCACGCCGTAACCTTACTTTCCGGCATGTCGAGCTGCAGCGTTATGGCTATGCAGCCGCTTCCCGTGCCGATGTCGAGCACCTTCGGGCTGCCCGAAGCCTTGCTGTCGGCTGTTATCCACGCGCAAAGCTCCTCTGTCTCGGGGCGTGGTATGAGCACGCCGGGGCGCACACTGAACCAGCGCCCGCAGAATTCGGCGCGCCCCAGCACATACTGCACAGGCTCGCCCTCCATAAGACGACCGAATATCTTGTTCAGTTCTGCCGCCTTTTCTGCCGTCATCTCTTCAACGGCTCCGCACAGGATGTCGGCCTTCGACAGTCCGAAGCAGACATCTAGCACATAGTCGGTAATGGCACGCGCCTCACCGTTGCCATACAGCGGTTCGAGTGTGCGCCACAGTTCACGGTATGTCATTCTTCATTCTCCTTTCCTTCATCTTTGCGTGCGCGCTTTTTCTTCGGCAGTCGTCCGCTCTTGCGCAGCGCCTCCGATATTATCCATTGCAGCTGTCCGTTGGTGGAACGGAACTCGTCGGCAGCCCATTTCTCTATGGCTGCCATCGTCTCTGAGTCCACACGCAGGACAAAGCTCTTGGTGTTGTTGTCTTTCTTCATCTTCTATGTTTGCGGGTTTGCGTCCGGCGGCCTTACGGCTTGCTGCCGTTTATGCCCGTATTGTGTCTTTATCTTTGTTCAGCGAAGCCCTGTATTCGGGCGAGCGGTAGTACAGATAATAGCTCATGTAAGAATGAAACACTTTGTATATGAGCAAAATCAGCAGTGCGAACCAGTCGTTCATCTTCTTTATCATCACAGAAATCATGCCTTCATAGCCGTTGGAAATCAGCGATAGAATCATTATAGTGACGACATATCCTGCCAGGCTGGTGATTATGCCTGCCGTGATAAACAGCCATCTGCTGCGCAGATACAGTCTGTTGGACCATGAGCCGAGTACAATCTCACGTTTCAGCGGCTTTCCGCGCAGCCATGTGAAATATGCCCCATAGCCTAAGATGCCTATGGCTATAAGACTCATAATAATCAAGACTATCGGCTCCGGCATTCCTTCAATGGCTATACATGCAAGGGTGAACAGCACAACGAGCAGCCCTATGCCGATATGTATTTTGCCATAAAGCCTTGCGCTGCAGCTGTATTTCGTTATGCTTATGCTGCTTAGATATTGTTTAATCATGTTTCATTCCTCTTTGTTTGCCGTATAATCAATATCAGTCGACCTTCTTCCGCGATGCTTCGGGTGAGCGGTAATATTCGTAGAAGTCGACGTATGACTTCAGAACTTTATACAAAACCAGGATAAACATCCAACCGAAAGTGGCCAGTTCTTCAGATAATCTCTGGATGGTAAGTCCGTCTATGCCGTCGTCTATGAATGTTAGTAGCGCCGTGAAGACAAATATCAGCAGAAAGCCTGCCGCAATGCCAACCGGCATATACAGTTGTCTGTAGCGCAGGTACATGCGGTTGCTGAAGCCTCCAAGTGTAACCGTGTCGCTTATGGCACCCTTGCGGAATGCCCAGCGGTAGATGCCGGTGCTCAGCATCAGTAGGAGTATGATGTATGAAAATATCGTTGTGCCGTTATACCAACAGTCAATCTTCCAGCAGCGCAGCAGCCAAAGGGCTGTCAGCGGCAGGCCGAGACATACATTGACCTTGCCCGACAGCTTTGGCGAACGGCTGAATTCCATTTGTTGTTTCTTGCTTTTCTTCTTTAGCATGTGATGGGTGTTATGGGAGATATGGGAGTTATGGGAGCTATGCCGTCGGCATGACAGCGCGCTCCCAATTATGAATTCTTAATTGTGAATTATGAATTATATCAGTGGTTCAGCGTTCCGGTGTTGATTACGGGCTGTGCCGTATCGTCGCCGCAGAGCACAACGAGCAGGTTGCTCACCATGGCTGCCTTCTTCTCCTCGTCGAGTTCCACTATCTCCTCGTCCGAAAGCTTGTCGAGAGCCATCTTCACCATCGACACGGCACCCTCAACAATCTTCTCGCGTGCGGCAATGACTGCCGTGGCCTGCTGGCGGCGCAGCATAACGGCCGCAATCTCGGGAGCGTAGGCAAGATAGTTGATGCGGGCCTCTATGACCTCAATTCCGGCCATGGCCAGGCGCTCGTCAATCTTGGCTTCAAGTTCCTTGTTTATCTCGTCGCTGCCGTCGCGCAGAGTCAGTTCGCCGTTGTCCTGCTCGCCGTCGTCGTAGGCATATTGTCCGGCCACCTGTCGCAGGGCGGCGTCGGCCTGTATGCGCACAAACTTCTCGAAGGCGTTCATTATGTTGGCCGTCTTGGCACTGGCTGCAGCGGCGTCGCCGGCGGCCTTCGACTCGGCCATGGTCTGTGCGTCGATCTCGAACATAGCCTTATATGTATCCTTAAGTTTCCAGACCAGCACCATGCCGATCATCACCGGGTTGCCCGTCTTGTCGTTCACCTTTATTGGTTCGGCGTCGAGGTTGCGTGCGCGCATCGACAGCTTCTTGGTGGTGATAAACGGATTAATCCAGTGGTAGCCGGGCGTGTTGAACGTACCGCGGTACTTGCCGAAGAACATCATCACGCGCGCCTCGCCCGGCTCAACCTTCACGAAACCGCAGCTGACGATGATATTGACAATGAACAGTATGCCGCCTGCCACGCCTGAAGCTATGGCCGTGGCGCCACTGAATATCGTGGGCGAAAGAGCAATCAGACCTACCGACGCAATGTAGAGAAACAGGTTGAGAACGAGCATGCCGATGCCGTTGAGTGTCATACCTTTGAAAATGAATTCCTTGTTTTCCATAAATAAGGTGTTTTTTGGGGTTATAAATAAGAGTTTATTATGATATCAAAATGATATTACAAAGATAAGCGTTTTTGGTCTTATGTCGTATAGGAAGAACCGTATTTTTAAGATTTTTTTATAAACCTGCAGTGTCTCAGGTGTGAAGTAAAGGAAGAATCTTGCGCCGGTAAATTTCTGTTTCTCGTTCACTTGAAGTATATTTGCAGCATGGAACAGACTGAAAAAGACAAAATGTATATGCGCCGGTGCCTTCAACTGGCACGCTGCGGACAGCTTACGGCAAGGCCCAATCCTATGGTGGGGGCTGTTATTGTGAGCGAAGAAGGCCACATAATAGGCGAGGGATATCATATAAGATGCGGCGAAGGCCACGCCGAAGTGAACGCCTTTGCGTCGGTGAAGCCGCAGGATGGGGCACTGCTCAGCAAGTCGACCATGTATGTTAGCCTCGAGCCATGCTCTCATTACGGCCGCACGCCGCCGTGCGCCGACCTCATTGTGAGCAAGGGCGTAAGGCGCGTGGTGGTAGGATGCGTAGACCCCTTTGCCAAGGTGAAGGGCCGCGGCATACAGAAATTGCGCGACGCAGGCATAGAGGTTACGGTGGGCGTGCTTGAGAAAGAATGTCTTGAGCTGAACAGCCGTTTCATGACGTTCAACACTCACAGCCGTCCTTATGTGACGCTGAAATGGTGTCAGACGGCAAACGGGTTTATCGACGACAACTTCAGGCCTGTGGCATTGTCAACGCCGTTCACCAAGATGCTCGTGCATAAGCTCAGGGCGGAGAACGACGCCATACTCGTGGGCCGTGTTACGGCGGAGCGCGACAAGCCGCAGCTTAACGTAAGACTGTGGGCGGGACGTGACCCGATGCGCATAGTAATCGACCGCAACAGGCCGTTTGCGCCCGAAGCCGACTTCAGCAAGCCCATTGTGCCGCAGCTGATGAAATGGCTTTACGGTCAGGGCGTTCAGTCGCTGCTGGTTGAAGGCGGAGCCGAAACCCACCGGAGTTTCCTCGCCGAGGACGGATGCTGGGACGAACTGCGCGTAGAAATATCGCCGCGCACCGTCAGCGGAGGCACTGCCGCACCGCAAATTCCTGCCTCGGCAGAGCTGTGCGACCGCAAGGAATACGACGGGAATATAATACTTACATACAGGCATGTTTAGAGCCGGTTTCTGATATGTGGTCTTTTATAAGCTAAAAGGCCACATATTGTATTCTGAAAGGTGTCCTTTTGCATGATGAAAGGATACTTTTCAGAATTTGTTTTAGGTCAACCGAAATGAGAAGTGCACACCATGCGGAAGTCAACTCTAATCAGGAGAAGGCCTGCTTGAAGTCAACCTAAGTCAGGAAAGTACAAAAATATGGTGTAGAAGCGGTGTGTGATGAGTTGAAAAAACAACTCGTCACATCGTATGTCTCTGTATATCAAGTTGATATGTCGAGATGTGACGAGTGACGAGTTTTTTGAAAAAACTTTTTTATGTTTAACCCCTATTTTTCTGTTTGGTCCAAATCGGTCATTTTGTTTCGGCCGTATCGCTGTTTCGTCCTGAACGGATGAAAGCATAGGTTTGCTCGTATAGTTAGACCTTATGCGGCTTAATGGCCGATTGGAAATTAGTTTTAGTGGCCTCGGTCAGCATTGTTCTTGTTGTGATGTTCCTGCCGGGGCGGCCGCCTTAATGCGGCTTCGTCTGCCTTATGCAGCCGTTGTCTTGCACGACATGCATCAGAATGTCATTCTCAGGGCTGCATATACGTTGCGTCCCGGAGCGTTGATGCCCGACGAGAACACGCGGTACTGGGTGTCGAGGATGTTCTCAACGCCGGCCTGCAGCGTCAGACTCTTGTTAAGGTTGTAGCTGCCCTTTACGTTGAGGGTGAACCATGCCGGCATGCCTTCGCCGTCGGCACCTTTCACGGTGGCGTAGTCGATGTTGTCCTCGCCGTCCATGTTGTAGTCGTCAACCGACTTCTTGCCGTTGTAGAGGGCGTACATGTCGAAGCGTCCCTTGCCGTCGGCGGTCAGAAATGCTGCTCCCACGCGTCCGTAGATTGGCGGAATGTGGTCGAGCGGCTGCTTCTTCTCGCCGCTCAGAATGCGGCCGTAGGTATAGTTGAACGAAGCATAAAGCTCGGTCTGTCTTGTCGGTGTGGCGGTCAGGCTCGACGAAAAGCCCCACAATACGGCCGTCTTGGCGTTGGTGTATGTGTATACGTCGCACATCTCGCCCTGATATTCCATCTGGCTTTCGCCCATGAATGTGCCGTGCGCCGTGGTTATGGCGTCGAAGTAGTAGGTGCCGTATACAACGTTCTCCCATGTCAGCACGTTGTCGATATGCTTTGTTATGTTGAGGTCAACCGACACGGTCTTCTCCGGTCTGATGTCCTTGTTGGGTATTGTAACGGTGCTTACCTTAGAGTCGAACACCTTAGATGTGTTGTCGATGTTGGGCACGCGGTAAGCAGTCGATGCAGAGAGGGCTATTTTCCATGTCTTTGTGGGCAGCCAGTTCATGCCTATCGCCGCGCTGTATGTAAGGTTGTTCTTGCGCTGACTGTCGCCGCCGAAGAAGGGGAACTCGTCAACGTTGAGCACGCTCGAATAAGTGGTGGCGTAGCCGAGGCGCACACCGTCGTGCATGCTCCACTTCGGACTGATGTTCCACACGTGTGTCGCAAATGCCTCGATGGTGTGCATGCTGTTGCTTCCGTCGGGATAGCGTGTGGTGTTGTATGATGTTTCGCCTGTCAGCACGTTCTCGGTGTTGGCGGTAGACTTGAGGAAGCTCAGCGTTCCGTCTATTCCGAGATGCAGCTTGTGGTTGTCCATGAATTTAATCCAGTCGGTGTTGAGCGACACGATGTTCACGTTCTCCCAGTTGTTGTAAAGCTCCTCCTTCTGGAACTTGCGGTCGTGGCGGCTCTCCTTCACGTTCTGATATGCAACGGCCATGTGCACTCTGTCGGCTCCGAGCTGGTTGCGTCCGTCGTAATGGTAAGCAGCGAGGAGTCGGAACTGCGGTCCGTAGTACCACTCTGCAAACTTAGGGCGCAGCTCGCCGTCCTTCACCTCCGTTACGCTCAGACGGTCGTAGCGGTTGAAGTTGTTGGTGTTAGACAACTGAAAATTAATCATGTGCTGGCTGTTGGCGTTGGGCTTGTAGAGCAGCTTCTGCATGAAGTCATACTGAAGGTAGCCCGAGCGCTTCTGCAGCTGCGGCTTGTCGTTATACAGCATTATGTCGTTCTTGCCGTCCTGCGGCTGCACGTATATGTTGCTCTCAATGTAGTTGTCGTCGTCAGGCAGGAAGGGATTGCGCGTTGTTCCGGCGCGCAGGTCGCCGAAGTTGCTGAACGTGAACGACGTGAGCGATGCAAACTTCTCTGTTCCGTAGTTGAAGTCAACGTGAGCCGTGCCTTCCTGATTTGCGCTGCCATACCTAAGCACTGCATGCCCTTCGCTTGTGTGTGTCTGTCCGTCGGCGGCAAGGGTAGGCGAGAGCGTGTTGAAAGTGATTGTTCCGCCAAGGGCGTCAGAGCCGTAGTTGAGCGACGACGGACCGAAAAGCACCTCCATGTTCTTCAGCGCAAACTGGTCAACGGTGAGGCAGTTCTGCAGGTGTCCGCTTCTATATATAAGGTTGTTCATCCTTATGCCGTCGACAACGAGCAGTATTCTCGATGCCTCAAATCCTCTCAGGATAGGACTTCCGCCGCCCTGCTGGCTCTTCTGCACGAGCACCTGTCCCGTTTCACTGAGCAGGTCGGCTGTCGACTGCCTGTTGGCATAGTCGATAAAGCTCTTCGGCACGCTCACAACGTGCTGCGGAGTGTTGATTTTGCGTGTCTGCTCTCTGTTTACAGACACAACAACCTCCTGCAGGTTGACAGAGCGGAATGTGTTGACGCTGTCGGCCGTGTTTGCCTTAGCCTTTGTCGTGCAGCCTGCAATGATGCACGCAACCGCAATAATAGTCTTCTTCATGTCGGTGATTAATTTCTTAAATTGCTGTTATCCTGTAATATTATACTTGTAAACGCTGTTGCTGTTTTTGCTGCCAACAGATTTTGTCTTTATGGAGCAATGTCTCAGACAAAATAAAACCGTTATCTGATGTAACGGTCCTATCTGATTAAATAATAATGCTTATTTGTCTTGTTAATACTCTTCGTCTTCGTAGTCGTAAAATGGTTTTCCTGGCTCTGATGGAAGCTGGTTCATATCGCCAATACTGCTTCCGCTAAGGATGTTCTCCGACTCTATCTGTAACACTTGAATTGAGGGTGAAACGTATTCTTTTTTCATCTTCATAATTTAAATGTATTTTTGATTCGGGTGCAAAGATACACAATATGTATGCAATAATACAAATGGAACATAATTTTTTAATGTTTATTATTTAATTTGGCCGGTAATCGTCAATATTTTATGATTTTTATAGTAAAAATATGGGTGAAATGCCTATTAAGCATAATGAAATAATGTTATAAAATCAAGAATCCGTCTTTCCTGTATGCAGCCTTCTTGATATAAGTCAATTCTTTCTATATGCTACGAATGAGTTGTTTTATTTATCAAAATAATAGTTCTATTTTTCAGATATGGCAAAATATTGGTTGATATAGCTTACAAATTGTAAGAATTGATGTTAGTCAATTATTTTGTATTTGTTGACATGATTGTTTAAAAGTTTTTAAAATAGAACAAAAAACGGGAAATTTATTAATTTATGCCAAATATAATCCGAATTATTTTTTAAATTGGCTACAAATGTATAATTTTGCACACACATCAGAGAAACAGATAATAGATTATTTGATGCAAAAACTTATATAAACAGAAATAAAGGTATTATGGTTAGAAAAAGATTGACAGGATTAGTGGCGCTTCTGCTGCCGTTCGTGTTCATGCAGGCACATCTGGGCCGCGAGAAGAACGTTGACGACAAGAAGCGTTCGAAGATGGAACGTGCTGTTTCCACATTACCCGATTCTGCTTATGAACAGGTGAAAAAGGAGGATTTGTTGAATGATGAGGTCTACATCAAGCTTGCGCGCGACGGATGGTTCCCGCAGGAAATAACAAGGATTATGGACCGATACATAAAAACGAATCGTGGAAAGGTGCGCGGTTCGCGCGAGTATGGTATGTATGCCAAGCAGTGGCTTCCTACTTTTGGCCACACGCCGGGCAGCGACTCTATCTATCAGTTTGTGGATACGGCTTATTACGGCGAGACAATGAAGTCGGTTCGTCGCCTTTATTCAAAACAGCTTGAGACATATTATCCCGAAATACCTTATACGCCTGAAGACAGGATGAAGGGTATACGTAATCCCGGCTACTTCCGCCCCGTGCAGCAGAAGCCCTATACGGGCCGTGTGCACTGGATAGTAGTGCATCCTACTGACCCTGATGCCTTAATGGTTATCCCTGACGGAGGCGGAATATTCCGTACGGATAATCTTGGCAAGACATGGGACTGCGTTACGGACAGAATACCCGACCGTGAGTTCCGCAAGATCTGCTCACATTCGGCTATACCCGTAGATCCGGATGCCTGGAACCATTTCTTTGCCTTCATGAAGAACGGCAGCAGTAGTGCTGTCTATGAAACTACGGACGGCGGACAGAGCTGGACCAGGGTGCAGGGCGCTACGCATAAGTCGTTTAAGCGCGGCTACGCCTTTAAAGATGCGTCGGGAAAACTGAAGTTTATCGGCGCAATACAGTCTGGCGCGAATTATCTCGGCAGTCAGTTGTGGTACAGCGAGGACAAGGGTGTCAGCTGGAAGCAGATTGTGCTGCCGGATAACCTGAAGGAGACACACCCTGAGACAGGAATGAAGGGCTCGTTCTTCCAGAACTTTGCCTTCCATCCCACAAACCGCAACATTATATATATACCGACATCACGCAGTATATATTACTCTGAAGACGGACTTACCCCGAAGAGCGACGGAAGCTTTGACATAAAGCGCATGACGTTCGACGTGTATAATCAGGACGGAACAGAACTGCGTTACAGTCAGGTGAACGAGTTCCCGTTTAAGGCTACAACTCAGAGTTTCCTTGAAGTGAATCCCGACAACCCGTTGCAGATGTGGTTTGCAACAGCGTCGCGTAACGTCAGCTATGGCGTATATTCTGCTGTTTACCGTTCAGACGACGGCGGAAAGACATGGCGCACGCTGCAGGAGCCTATAAATGGTATCGGCAGCGGACTGGCCTTCGGAAACGAGTCGCCATGGGGCTGGCTCGGCGGATTTGGCGTAAACTTTAAGGATCCCCAGTGGCTCTACGGATGCTCAATGAGTTCTGCAATAAGCAGTGACGGCGGACATACGTTCAGAGAGTTCGGATGGGGTAACCGCCTTAAGGCTCTGGCCGACAACGGACAGTACTATACAACTACGAGTGCACGTCATAATGCAGACAACCACTGCATCGTGTCTCACCGCAGCGGACGTGTGTTCCGCGGCTCTGATGCGGGACTTTTGGTAAAGGATAAGGACATAAACAATCATGAGTGGACAAACATAAACAGCTCGATGGGCAATCAGCTGCACTATTCTATTAAGGTAAACGAGTTTGGCGACCAGACAATGCTTGGCAACACGCAGGATGTGGACGCTCAGACATACCGCTACGGACGCTGGGGCAACTGGCGCGGATATGAGGGTACGGAAGCCTTCCTTAATCCTTATGCCGGCACATGCTATTTCTCTGGAAGCGGAGGCGGAGGCCTTGAAGGCGTATCGCTCAGCTCTTGGTATGAAGGTTATTCGATGGCTGATGTATGTACAGGCTACTGGTATCTGATTCACAATCCGGGAAACAATGCCCAGTCGTTCTTCCGTATAGAGGACTTCGGCCGCAAGACGATAAACCTGTCTGCAAATACAGTGGATGAGACCGGTGCGGGAACAGGTGCGCGTGATTTTGCGATAACACGTGACGGCGACAAGCCTACACTGTTTGTGCTGAACACCAACCACACAATTGTCAAGTCGACAGACAATGGCAATACGTTTGAGACTGTCAAGGTGATCGGTTCCAACGGCTCTAAAGTTCCGGCTAAGTTTACTAATGCCTGGATTGCTGCTGATCCGAATAACAGCAACGTTATATATGTTGCACAGACCGGAAAGGTGCTTAAATATGATCTTACAACAGGAGACAGCGAAAACCTCTCGCAGGGCCTGCCGTCAATTTCGTGTGACGATATATTCTTCCATGAGGGAACAGGAGACCTGTATTTCTTCAGCTCTTCGTCAGGTATATATCTGCGCGACCACAATACTGGCCAATGGTCGTTGTGGCTTAAGGGATATAATCCGCTTTCGGCAAAGCGTCTTGCCTTGAACTATACCACCCAGGAAATGGTGATAGGCGATTACGGACGTGGCGTGTGGGTGGCTGACCTTGAGCATCCGGCTGACCGATACTTCAAGAACGGCTTTGCGCTGAAAGAACTTTCTAATGTCAACGGACGCCGCACATTCGGAATTGATACAAAGTGGACTATTCCGCTTTACTATGACTATACATGGTATGTAAACGGGACAGACGTGAACAATCCGTATCAGTATTTCACGTCTAACCTGAAGGACGGAGACAGAGTTAAGCTGAAGCTGACTCTGCGCGAGTCGCCGGACGTAACAACAGAGTCGGCTGAATATACAGTCAAGTCGTCTTCGGCAAAGGCAACGGCTGTTGATTACACTCCGAAACCTGGCCAGGCTCTTTACAGCAACGGTAGCGGCCGTATTGACTTGGGAAATGTTGACTACTTCTTTAATGACTTTACCATAGACTTCTGGATTAATCCGGAGAACGACGGTGTCATTCTGTGTAACCGTCCTGTAGAGCAGCAGCGCGATACGCGCGGATGGGCGTTGCTCCTGGATCAGGGCAAGCTGAAGTTCCGCTATGCGCCAGCACAGCTGTTCGACCGTGCAACATACGACACAAACGAGACTCAGCAGACCGACCTCGTAGGCGGAGCGCTGACTAAGGGACGCTGGTCGCATGTAGCCTTGAGCGAAGACCGTGACGGAAATGTTACATTATATATAAATGGCAGCGAGGTGGCTTCGGCTCCGCGCATAGTGCAGTGGGCTCCGCTCAACAGTGCTGTCAACCTGTCGCTCTTTGCCGACGGATTTGAGAGCATGGCGATGAAGGGAAGTGTAGACGAACTGAAGATATGGAACCGTGCGCTCAATGCGAATGATGTTAAGCGCGCCATGTTCTCTCATGACACATCGGAGGCTGACGCCTTGGTTTACTACAACGACTTCAATGCCGGAGCGCTTGACAAGGAGCATGAGCTCTTCTCGCGTGCAGGAATGGCTCCGCGTACTCAGGCCGTTACTTCTTATGTGAAGATGCCGGTGGCTGTAGGTGCAGTCAAGTCAGAGGTGAAGACTCCTCAGGGACGTACAGCCTATGACACAGGCAACGGTACTGCGATATATCTTACGCCTTCGGGCGATCAGTCGCCTGAATTCGGCGTCTATCGTTATGCAAACCTGCATCCGGACAGCATGGGTGTCAACACTCAGTATTATGTTGCTGCTTCCGAGGTGTTCCAGATACGTCCGTTCTCTGATGCCGGTCAGCTGACTCTTGATATAGAGCTGCCTCTGTCATGGCATAGCGGAAAGCAGTATCAGCTCTATGCCTGCGGTTTGTATGAAGACCAGAAGGTGTGGATGAAAGTGGCCGACATGGAGGCTGGCGAAAGCGGAAAGACGCTTGTTGCCAAAGGCGTGAAGGCTGCCGGACTGGCAGACAAGATGCTTGCCGTGCTTGAGAATAAGGCTGCGGTAGAGCCTTCGCTCGTCGGAAACTGGGAAGGAAACGAAATCGACGTTTATGACCAAAGCGATGTTTCATATGATGTAAATGCGCGCCTTGTAGGCGGAATGAATGAGCCTGAAGGAATTTATGAAATCAGCTCGAGAACAGGACTGTTCAAGGTTGCTGATAACATGAAGTTTGTCAACGGCAAGGCTGTGGCAAAGTTGCAGCTTGACGTAGAAATGCTGAAAGGTAGCAAGACTCTTAAGGATACCATCGAAAGCAAGAACGGTACAATGGTGCCGCTGGTGATCACTGTAAACAACAAGATGCTGCCACAGGATCCGGGTAAGGCCATGACATTTACAAGTGGCGGAGCTGCTGTGCAGTCGTCTCAGATAAGCGGAAGTCTTAACGGACTCAACAATGTCACCATGATGGGATGGGTGCGTGTAGACAACGAGGATATGCTCAAGAGCGTTAAGCCTCTGATATTCTTCCGCGGCAGCAACGGTGGAGTTTGCGGAATACATATTGCAGACAAAAACCTGCGCTTCCACTGGAATGACGGATATTACGGATGGTCTACCACACATTATTTCAAGTCTACGGATGTAGGCCGCTGGATGCATGTGGCACTTGTGGCAGCTTCAGACGGATTCCATGTATATCTTAACGGAGCAGAGTATTTCCGTTCGACAGGCGTGCCTACTGCCAAGATAAATTCGGCATTGCTTCTTGGACAGAACTATCAGGGCGACAAGTGGTTTAAGGGTGCCATTGACCAGGTGATGCTGTGGAGCCGTGCGCTCTCGTCTGACGAGATACGCAAGTATATGCTGAACAATCCGCGTCTTGACGAGCCGGGTCTGGTGTCGTTCATCGATATGGATCATACGAACGAGGACGGAAAAGTTTATGATGTTGTTACGGGCACTCAGCTCACTCTGTATGGAACAACGTCTAACGAAGACTTCTCTCACATGCCATATCACCCCACTGCTACGTTCAGCCAGAACAGTCAGGATACAGAGGCTGGTCAGGCCGTTCATGTGGCAGCTCCGCAGGGAGTAAGCGCAAGCTTCGGCATTGGCGTGATGAACGGAACACCTTATAACTATGCAAATGCTGACCATGCAGAGCTTACGCCGCTGAGCAACTCGTTCTATACGTTGACTATGAGCAAGGCGTCGGTGTTCTCATCTGGCCAGAAGGCAACAGTAAGCTTCGCAATGCAGCAGGCTGAATCGGCACCGGCGGTTACGTTGGCTCTGCGTCCGATAGGATCTACAGAACCATTCTCAACGTTTGTTCCGATGTCGAGTCAGGATAACGGCAGAATGAAGTTTGAGGTTGACGGCACAACCCTTAATGACGGATGTGAGATGATGCTGATGTACGACGGTGCTGCGGGTGAATATCCTGTAAAGGTAAACCTGTCGGTTGACGGTCATGCTGACGGCGACACAATAATTATAAGTGAGGTAAACAACAAGATAACTGTAAAGAGCCGCGTGATAAGCAAGAATCCGACAAGCAAGGTGCAGGTGTCTGTAGTTGAGTCAGAATATGCTTCTGCAAACATAGCAGAACTCGACCTTAACGGTCCGGCAGAACAGGATATCATTGTGACGATTAATCGTGACAACCTTAACAGTCTGGCTGTTAATCCTGTTACAATAAAGCTTTCGGGAGTTACCGACAATAGCGAACTTAAGCTCAACGTTGCGCTTGAGCCTATTGTAGAGCTGTCGCTGGCTGACAATGAAGACGGAGCGAATGTGATAGAGGCTACATCGCCATACGTATCGTTTGGCGTAAAGGCTAAGCTGTTGCAGGGTGTGCTCAGCGACGGCGTTAAGATAAAGATTGACTCTGACGGAGGTGCGGAGGGTATCGTGAACACATCTCTAGGCAGCTTGCTCAGCAACGGCAACGCAGCTTATGCAGATATGCTTGAATATTATCCGAGCGAGAGCGAGTTTGACGCAGGATGGAACCTCATTGGTAATCCGTATCTGTCTAACATAAACCTTACGAAGGAGCATAATGTCGTGCTGAATGAGGATGAGGTGGTGAAATATCTCTACCAGTATAATCCTGAAAGCGACACATATACAGCCTGGGATATGGTTGAGAACTATGACGAGACTCAGAAGCTGATGCCGTTCCAGCCGTTCTTCGTGCAGACACGTCAGGCGGGTGCTAGTCTTGTGATAACGCCAGAGGCTAAGAATACAAGCATAAGCCGCCGCGTGTTCGACCACTACATGCTGCATGAAAGCAAGATGCTGCGTATCGGTCTCTATGAAGGCGACTCAGACAAGCTGGCCGACCGCACTGAGGTGAAGCTGCAGGATGAAACTTCTGCCGGATTTGTTCTCGGTGAGGATGCCGTGAAGATGTGGGGAGGACTCAACTCTAAGACCAACGAGATTGCCACTGTATGCGGAAACCGCAACCTGTCGGTAAACGTGCTTCCGGGCAAGAAGGTTGAGATACCGCTTTACTTGCGACTCTCGTCTACAGGAAAGTTCCGTATAGCTGCAATAAAATCTTATGGCTATGGCCTTAACGACAAGGCAGAACTGCTTGACAAGTCAACAGGTCAGAGATGGAGTCTGCTCGACGGCAACGGATATGAATTCGACGTCAATAATGTTGATGAAGCCAAGTCGCGCTTTGCACTCGTACTTAGTGTACATGAGGAGACCACTGGCGTAGGTCAGGTTGCCGGCGGCAAGCCTTCGGTAAGCATCGATGGAAACACATGCCGCATAGAAGGCCTCTCAGGCAAGTCGGTAATAGAAATGTTCGACACTGCCGGACGCCGATGCGTCTACACGACAACGTCTTCAGACAGCTACTCTCATCAGTTGCCTTCAGGCACATACATCGTGCGTGTGCGCACATCTAACAAGGATTATACAAACAAAATAAACGTAAGATAATGAAAGCAAGATATATAATTGTTTTATTGTTCTCATTGCTCGGCCTGTCTGCACAGGCCCAGAGCATTGAGCTGATAGGACTTGTTCCAAGTGCCGACGGCGGTGTCTCGGGCCGTATGATATTGGCTAAGGTCAATGCCGGAGGCGAGGAAATACAGAATGTTCAGGTAGTGTCCTTCAGTCTGCGTGACGGCAATAGTACTGTGTCTTCAGACAATATACCATTGACAGACGGATATTATCTGCTGCCAATACCGGAGACGCTCAACCGTAACTTCACGGTGCCTCTGCTTGACACAACTGACAGATATGCATATCGTGCTAAATTTATCACTGCAACCGGAGCACAGTATCTTTCTGAGTTGATAGAGGATAATGGCGTCGAGCGTTTTAAATGGATCGGACAAGATGTCAAGTGGAATGCTGCTACAAGCGGATATGATAATAGAATAAAGTTTGACGAAGGCATTGATGGCGGAAATCCGTTCCCTGTTGACGGTATTAATTTCTATAAGAGTTTCAGCACTCATGCCAACGGCAGCTTCACGTTCAACTTTGCTGAAGACAGTCCGTACTCACGCTTTTTTACGTATTACGGAATTCAGGACGACAAGAGCAGCGGCGACATCCGTTTTTCTCTTTCCGTAAACGGCGAAGTGAAGGAGACACAGACAATGTATGCCAAGACCAATCCGGTGAAACCGGCTGATGGTATATATCTGCGTAAGTATGAAGTTCCTATAGACGGACAGACAAATATTGTCATAACGGGTAATATAATTGACAATAACGCTCAGGACCACATGAACTTCCCGCTTGGACGTGTTTATCTTAAAAAAGATGTAAGAAAAGCTCAGAAAGCTACATGGCCTGAAACGGACATATTGGCCTACGGCAAGCCGTTTACACATACGCTTGACGCAGGATTCACTTCAGGCGGCACCGGGCTCTACTATATAACAGCCGGAAGCGAATATGCAACCATAGAGGGAAATGTGCTGAACGTTCATACCATACCGGTAGATAAGTCGGCATATATAGAGGTTGCGGCCGTGCAGCCAGGTACAGACGAATATCTTACCTCGCCCATAACCAAGTGCCGTTTCTATGTGCGCAACGATAAAACTGTGGCGAAAGACGGAAAGCTTGTCCTGAATGACGGCGACGAGATAAACCAGCTGACAGTGTATGCCGATCCGGAGTCACGCGGACAGGTGGTGGTCGACAAAGGCTTTGTAACGGTTAAGAAGCTTATACTGAAATATACATTCAAGCCGGGTGAGTGGAACTTTATATCGTTCCCGGCCAACGTGAGCCTTTCAAATATAAGCGACCTAAACTCATTGGGCTATAGCCTGAATGACTCTAAGAAAGCTTTCTATATATGCGAATACAGCACACGCTCGCGTGCAGAGCAGCCCGGCAAGACAGCGTGGGTGAAGATGCAGACAGACAATGTCGTTAAGAACAAAGGCTATATTATGGGTGTGGCCCGTTCGGCTGACAATCCTGACAACAAGCCCGTGGAAGTAACCTTCGTGTTCGAGAATACCACGCTGGGCATGGATGCTTCAAACAACGGCTCGCTCAACGTAGAACTTAACATGATGCAGGTGGAACCCGGTACGGAGATTCCTGTATATGTAAGACCGGACGGTGTGAAGGGAGCGCCGCTGAGGGTGATGGTAAGGTTCTCTCCGAAGGACATCACGGAGCTGCCCGTCAACTATGCCAACGCTCTTGAAGAGGCCCGCGTTACGTTCAATCCTAACAATTCGGGCATCCGACTCACTCTGCCCACGCAGGATCCGGCAAAGGTGGTGATCTTCGACAGCAAGGAGCGAGTGGTTAAGGCTGTGAAGTATATTGCACCATATCTTATAGACGTTACCGACATGAAACCGGGCAAATATCAGCTCTATATCCAGTACGGCAACGCCACGGCAACGAAGCCGTTTGAGATTGGTGAGAATAAATAATGACAACAGCATAATTTTATACTATTATTAAACATAACCTAAGAAAAGGAGCGATTGAATAACAAGAATTGCTCCTTTTTTGTACATTTGCATTTCTAAAATAACAACAAAATAATAAAGTTCATGAAGAAATATTATTTGATTTGCGGCCCGATTATGGCATTGGGGATTATGGCTGGCACAGCAGCCGGCGCAGCTATGGATAATATTAAGATCGGAGTGGCTTTAGGAATAGCTGTCGGCGTGGCTTTAAGCACACTTGCAATCCTTTTTGGAACTTGTAGACAAAAATAAGAAGAGATTAAACTCGTGAATTGATGAGGAAACAATGATAGCGGTTCTCTATTTCAGATTACGGCTGAAACAGCTTTGGCGGATTTTAAGGCGACTGGGCGTTGTCGTAAGTCTGCTTTTGGCGGCATTTATGTTTTTGGCTCTTTATGTGCTGATAAAGACAAGCTACAGCTGGATTATGCCCGCTGCCGTCATTTTATGCCTGCTATGCTATCATAATGAACGCAAAGACAAAGACTTTCTGTCGCAGCAAGTTAAGCGTCCTGCTTTACTCCTCATGGCTGAATATATATTGATAGGTTTGCCGTTTGTTGTGATTGAATGTCTTAGAAGTCATTTTGCCGCTGCCGCAGTCGTCATGGCAACTGCCGTTCTTTTGCCTAAGCTAAAGACCATAAAGATGAAGTCTGCGCCTGTCCCCTTGCCTTTTCTCTACAAAGGCGGCTTGGAGTATATCCGCATGTTCCGCATGTATGGCTGGCTTTATCTTCTTTTGCTCATAGTTACAGTCATAGGGGCGCTGCATGCCAATATCCGTATCGGAAAAGTTGCCTTGATTGTATGGGGAATAGTTCAGACAATGTCGTTTGCATCAGTTCCGCAGCGGCAGGAGCTAACCTTTTATCTCAATTATTCAGCTTTTCAGCGGCATCTTGTCTTGTCAAGCGTCTGGAACGCCGTAATAACAGCCGTGCCTTTTGTCGGAATTATACTTTCGTTTTCCTTCAGCGGTGATAATATGTTGTTTGCAGTTTCCGTAATATCGGGAAGCATATTATATCTGTGTAACATGGGCATGGTGCGCCATATGTCGTTTTCGTCAGCATCACTGGCCGTATATCAGCTGATAGTGCTTATACCATTGTTTTTCTTTACTTGTTTTATTCCGCTTCTGCTAGTTCCGTTTGTTCTGATAAACGTATTGTGCAGTATATTCCTTAAAGACAACTTAAAAAATATATGGAGCTGATAAATATAACAGATTTGTCAAAAAACTACGGCAAGACAATGGTTTTACATGGATTGTCGGTAGCCTATCAGTCGGGGATGATTTATGGACTTGCCGGTGAGAACGGGGCAGGCAAGACAACGCTGTTTAACTGCATCATGGGACTTACCGGTTATGTCGGCTGCATAGACAAGGTGTCAGGCATCTCAATCGGTTATCTGCCGGCCGAGACTCATTTCTATTCGCTGATTACCGGATATGAGTATCTCGATTTTTGTATAAAAGCAAAAGGCAAGAATATCAACAGAGCAAGGGTTGAAGAAGCAAATAAGATGTTTCAGCTGCCGTTGCATAGGTATGCATCGGAATATTCTACCGGCATGAAAAAGAAGCTGGCGCTTATGGCTCTGCTGTTGCAGGACAACGACTTGTATATACTTGACGAGCCGTTCAACGGTGTCGACTTATACGGCTGTATTCAGCTGAAGAAAATCATACGCTCGCTGAAAGCCAAAGGCAAAACCCTGCTGCTGTCCTCACACCAGATAACCATCCTGCGCGAACTGTGCGACAGCATCGACTATCTGAGCCGTCACACCATCGTAAAGAGATACACTGATGAACCGGTGGAAGAAATAGAACGGAGCATACTTGCCGACATTCATGGCGGGATGTAGGCTTTGAGATACTTTGTTTAAAATATAAGCAGAACATTATTTACATAAAATAAAAACAGCCAAGTATTGATAACCAAATACATTGCTGTTTTCTTGTACCCAGTAGCGATTATGTTGCCAAAAGAAACTACACTATAACGTCTGTGATTATACAAAATACATAGATAAGTAGTTTATTCATATTCGTTGCTTCAGTTGGTTATATAGTAGTTAATAAATTTAAGTCTTCTTCGGATAATTTTCTTATTGAGATAAGTTTCTCAAAATAAGAAATCTCGTTTTTAATTTTGTTAACCCTTTTTTCCTTAGTATGTTTCCAAACATAATAGCGCTTTATTGATAGAAAATATTTCATCAAGAACACGCTAGGAACATCAATCAAAACTCATTCTCCATATCCAGCGCAAGGAATTTATTAATCTTTGATTTTTTGATTGCATTTAGCATATAAATGCAATCGAAATTTCCATTTACAAAACATTTCCGATAAGCCTTTCCTGGTTTACAACCTGACTTTACTCTTTCAACTAAGGTGCTATCTTGATTGTGGATAATGCACCTTTTCTCACTAGCAGGCCGTGCAGATTTTACGTTACACCGTTTAACCAAGAACGGGCTTCTTTTACCTATTATTCAATGAATCTTAAATATGTTGTCTTGCAGATACATGGCTCTTTTATTAGTAAATTCCTTTTTTTCTTATTTCCAACAACCAAACACCATATTCTTTTGATTTATACAATATGAGTTGAGTTAATGCGTTTCCTTTGCCAACTTGAATAGTTCCATCGGAAAAGCCATAAAGATAAGACTTGGAAAAACGCTTTTTATATATTATTTTCCCTGTTTTTGCATCCGTTACGGTAATTTTTACGCCCTCAACGAATAAATCTCCTAGATCCGCTGATTTCAATTCAACTACCACATCCTTGAAAGTTTCTTTTTCTATTATAGCAAAAGCGACTTCTCTATCTAATTCCACTCCGAAGGTCGGTTTTACACTTTCACTTTGCGCAAATGTCGCTATTGAACAAAGTATAAACAAGAAAGTTATAATTGTTTTTTTCATAAGTTTTTATTTATATTATGATAGTTACACTATTTGCATATATCAAAAGCAAGAAGCGTTACACTGCAATACTAAGTTTTAGTTCGGAGGCTCTGAGAAAGTACTGTGTACAATAATAATAGTCTACGTTATAACATGAGAACTACTCTACTAATTTTTGTACACAATTTAGAAATTCCTCGGTTTTCCGTTCTAGAAGATAAGCATATCGTTTCTTTTTTATATGTATTTGGATGAATTGCTTTATCTGATTACAAAAGTAAGAATTTTTTATTATAAATTATCTTTTTTGAGAAAAAATCAACTCTAAATACTAACTATTTGTACCTATATAGGTTCGCCAACTATTTAATGTGCTGGTTTTATAGATATTCAAAATTCCTATACTACTTTTGTTCAAGTAAAGACAAACTATAATTCATTTGGTTTTGATTGACATACATGACGCCGCATTTAAACGTACTAAATTTTATTTAATAGATAGCATAAAAAGTATATGGGAACAATAAGTACAAAATAAAAACAGCCAAGTATTGAAAACCAAATACTTAGCTGTTTCTAGTACCCAGAGCCGGGGTCGAACCGGCACGGGTTGCCCCACTGGTGTTTGAGACCAGCGCGTCTACCGATTCCGCCATCTGGGCTTCTTTTCGGCTGCAAAGATAAATATAAATTCTGAATTGACAAATTTTTAATTGAAAAAACTTAAAATAATTGGTTATACAGACAATAATGCTTATCTTCGTATTCGTAAAACAATCTGTAAATACAATGAGTGTGAATAAAAACAATTATTGTCTTATTTTGGCCGGCGGCAAAGGACGCCGCCTGTGGCCTTGCAGCCGCGAAGACCGTCCTAAGCAGTTCTTGGATTTCTTTTCGACAGGACGCACGCTTCTTCAGCAGACTTACGACCGCATGGCCGGATTTATTCCTTCTGAAAATATTTATATCAGTACAAACTACATCTATCACGACCTGGTGAGGGAGCAGCTGCCCGAGCTGCCCGAGGAGCATATCCTCAGTGAGCCTATCTTCAGGAACACGGCTCCGAGCGTGGCCTGGGCTACATACCGTATCCTGCATAGGGCCGACCGCGACGCGCGTCTCGTGGTGGTGCCGTCGGACCAGGCTGTGTTCAAGGAGGATGTGTTCAAGACTGACGTTATCAACGGTCTCGACTTTGTCGGCAGCCACGACTGCCTGCTGACAATGGGCGTAAGGCCTACGAGACCTGAGCCCGGCTATGGCTACATACAGACGGGCGAGCCTTCTGAGCGCGACGATGTGTTTAAGGTTAAGTCGTTTACGGAGAAGCCCGACCGCGACTTTGCGCGAATGTTCATGGAGAGCGGCGAATTCTACTGGAACACAGGGCTGTTTCTTTCTAACGTTAATTATCTCTGCGAGTGTCTTAAGCGCATATTCCCTCCTGTGCTGAGAAAGCTTGAGGCTTCGGGGGCTGAATACAGCATGGAGCGCGAGCTCGAGTTTGTCAGGGAGAACTTTCCGTCGTATCCCAACTTGTCGATAGACTACGGCATACTTGAGCACAACGAGAATGTGTATGTGATGATATGCGACTTCGGCTGGGCCGACCTTGGCATGTGGCACTCTATATATGAGAGCATGAGCAAGGGCGAGGGCGACAACGTGGTTATCGGCTCGCGCGTGATAGCCGACGACAGCCGCAACAACATCATTAAGCTGCCTGACGACCACATGGGCATAATAAACGGGCTCGACGGATATATCGTGGCCGAGAAGGGCAACGTGCTGCTTATATGCAAGAAGGAGGATTCGTCGGCGCTTATACGCAAGTATATCAATGAGGTGCAGGTAAAGTATGGCGACGAGTTTATTTAGTCCTGCCGCCTATTATGTATAAAAAGAGTGAGGAGCGCCCGGCTTTGTTTGTGCCTGACGCTCCTCACTCTTTTTTTCTTGTGCCGCCTTCGTGGCTTCATGTTTCTGCCGTATTACTCGCAGAAAGCGGCATATATCTTGTCTGCTGCTTCTTTAAACTCCTGCTCTGTAAGTTTCAGCTTGGGGTTAGAGAAGAGCATGTCTTTCTCTGTCTGCATGGGCACGAGGTGTATGTGTGCGTGTGCCACTTCGAGTCCGAGCACGGCCATGCCCACCTTGCGGCACGGGAAGGCCTTCTTTATAGCCACGGCCACTTTCTTTGCAAACACCATCATTTCGGCTATCTCGTCGTCGTTGAGGTCGAAGAAGTAGTCAACCTCGCGGCGCGGTATCACCAGCGTATGTCCCTTTGCAAGCGGGTTGATGTCGAGAAATGCGTAGAATTTGTCGTTTTCGGCGCATTTGTAGCTGGGTATTTCGCCTGCAGCTATTTTTGAGAAAATATCCATGATGTTATGTTTTTATATTATTGTATGTAAGGTCCTTAGGGCTTATGGATGTCGTGTGTGATGAGGCTTCAGTGTCAGGAGTCTTCGGCTTGCCTGCCTTAAAGCCTCATGACAGCTGTATCTCATGAGCTTTATTCTACGGTAATCTTTTCTATGCGCAGCTTTATGGTTCCGCGTGGTATCTTTATTTCAACCTCGTCGCCTACCTTCTTGTTGAGCAGTCCCTGTGCAATAGGTGTCTTTATCGAGATTTTGCCTTCGCGCAGGTTTGCCTCGCTCTCGCTCACGATTGTGTAGCTCATCTTGGCGTTGTTTGCCAGGTTGGTCATTTCCACTTTTGACAGAATCTGCACGCAGTCTGTGCTCAGGCGCGATGTGTCAACAATTTTGGCTTCAGAGATAGCAAGCTTAATCCTGTTGATCTTGTCTTCAAGATGTGCCTGTGCCTCCTTAGCTGCATCATATTCTGAATTTTCGCTCAGGTCGCCTTTGTCTCTGGCCTCTGCAATTGCCGCTGACGCCTTGGGACGTTCGACACTTTCCAAATGTTTTAGTTCGGCCACTAACTTGTCGTAGCCTTCTTGTGACATGTAAGCCATAATTTATTGGTTTTAAAGATTATTATTATTTTTGGGACAGACAAAACGAAAGATTCCGGCATGTTTCTCAATGTCGGAATCCTTGATCTTGCCTTTCCTTATGTTAATTCATTTTATTCTTGTTGGCAAAGGTAGGCTTTATTTTTCAAATCAACAACTTTTTAGTGCTAAAAATAGTTAGTTCTTGCCTCCAGTCGTGCTAAATTTTGTTCTCTGTGCCGTCTCGTCGGCGTGTTTCGGGCGTGGCTCCGGGCGCGCCGCTTCTGTCATGTTTTTATCATGCCGGTCTGTATCTTGTCGTGCTGTAAAGACCGTCAGATGCTGTGGTACGGGCGGATGGCTTACATGTTGTTATCCTTCTGATCGTCAGCGCGTTAGCAGACGTGTCGCAAAACGTGCCCTTTTGCCTTGCAAAACATGGTCTTTTGCATGATGAAAGACCATGTTTCAGAGCCCGAAACGTGGCCTTTTGCAAAACGCCTTGCCGGTGTCTGTGCCGGGTGTTGCCGGCTTACAGTTGGCGTGAGCATTCCGTCTGAAAATGTATTTTTATGCTTAAAGTTTACAAAATGTAAGCAGTTTTAGTGGCGCAGACGTGTTGCGGCCCAACTTTTTTGTAACATTTGCGTAATTTTCCTTGTTAAAAATAAATTTTTTCCACTTAAATTTGTAACTTCGCAGCTTGTAAGTATAACCTAAAAATCTTAGCAATGTTGTCAACAGAAGAAAGAAAATCTATTATAGCCCTGATTCACAGTCAGGTTTTGCCGGCAATAGGCTGCACAGAGCCTATAGCCGTAGCTCTTTGTGTGGCAAAGGCCAGAGAGCTGCTCGGGACTCTTCCTGAGAGCATAGACATAGAGCTTAGTGCCAACATCTTGAAAAACGCAATGGGAGTGGGCATACCGGGAACAGGCATGATCGGCCTGCCCATAGCCGTGGCTCTTGGTGCCATAGTAGGCCGTCCGGAGCTTGAGCTCGAAGTGCTGCAGGACAGCAACAAGGAGGCCGTTGAGCGCGGCAAGGCGTATATCGCCGAAGACAGAATACACATAAGCCTGAAGGAGGATGCGCCCGACAAGCTTTATATAGCCGTGAAGTGCAGCGCCGGCGGTCATGAGGCCGAGGCAAGAATAATGCACATGCACACCAACTTCGTTTACCTGCGCAAGGATGCCGACGTGATGCTCGACAATATGGCCCCGAGAGAAGAAGAGGCAAAGCAGGTTGAAGTGGAGCTCACTCTGCGCAAGGTCTACGAGTTTGCCACCGAGACCGACATCGAGGAGCTGAAATTTATCCTCGACGCCAAGCGCATGGACGAGACTGCCGCAGCAGCAGGCCTGCGCGAGAACTACGGCCACACCCTGGGCAAGACCATGTGCAGCCCGCTGGGCAAGGGCATAATGGGCGACAGCATATTCTCAAAGATACTTTCGGCCACAAGCTGCGCCTGCGACGCACGTATGGCCGGCGCCATGGTGCCCGTGATGAGCAACAGCGGCAGCGGCAACCAGGGCATCTGCACCACCATGCCGGTGGTAGTGTTTGCAGCCGAAAACCATAACACTGAAGAAGAAACAATACGCGCCCTCATCATAAGCAACCTTACTGCCATATACATCAAGCAGCATCTGGGCTCACTTTCAGCCCTCTGCGGATGCGTGGTTGCCAGCACGGGCAGCAGCTGCGGTATAACTTACCTTATGGGAGGCAGCTATGAGCAGCTGTCGTATGCCGTGAAGAACATGATAGCCAACCTCACGGGCATGATATGCGACGGTGCTAAGCCAAGCTGCGCGCTAAAGCTTACTACAGGCGTGAGCACGGCAGTGATGAGCGCCATGCTCGCCATACAGAACAAGCATGTAACCTCGGTAGAGGGCATCATCGACGACGACGTAGACCAGAGCATACGCAACCTTACAGAAATAGGCAAGAGAGGCATGGACGAGACAGACCGATTCGTGCTTGATATAATGACACATAAAACCCAGAAAAAATAATGAAACTTTTAAAAACAACATTCCTGACAGCGCTGCTCGCCATGTTCACACTGGCCGTTGCAGCACAGATGCAAGACCCGGTTCACTTTAAGGTGAGCCAGAAAAAAGTGTCGCCCACAGAGCTTGAAGTTATTTTTACAGGGCGGATAGACAAAGGATGGCACGTGTATTCAACCGGACTGCCTGCTGACGGTCCTATTTCTGCCTCTCTGCACACAGAGAAGGCCGAAGGCGTTAAGGCTGCCGGCAAACTCTCACACAGAGGAAAGGAGATAAGCCAGTTTGACAAAATGTTCGGCATGAACCTGCGCTACTTCGAAAACAGCGTTACTTTCGTGCAGAAATTCAAGATTGTCGGCAAGACATACAAAGTAAGCGGATATCTTGAGTATGGCGCATGCAACGACGAAAACTGTATCCCGCCAACACAGGTTGAGTTCGCATTCAACGGCGAAGGACCTGCCGACGCTCCTGAAGCAGAGGAAACTACCGAGGCTGAGGCTACAGACACAACAGCCGCAGCAGCAATGGCAGGAGCCGACTCGCTGCAGACTGACACAGCCGCTGTAAACGCACAGGGCGACCTCTGGAAGCCTGTTATCGACGAACTGCAGAACTTCAACGGCGGCGACACAGGTTCAAGCCGCTCTTGGATATATATCTTCCTGATGGGACTTGTCGGAGGTTTCGTGGCTCTGTTCACTCCTTGCGTATGGCCTATCATACCTATGACCGTAAGCTTCTTCCTGAAGCGTACAAAGGATAAGAAGAAGGGTATACGCGACGCCATAACCTATGGTATCTCTATCATCGTTATCTACCTTGCCCTCGGACTTGCCATCACGGCCATCTTCGGTGCAAGCTCGCTCAACGCGCTGGCCACCAACGCCGTGTTCAACATATTCTTCTGCCTGTTGCTGGTAGTGTTTGCCCTGTCGTTCTTCGGCTGGTTCGAGCTCACTCTGCCTTCATCATGGACAAATAAGGTTGACAACAAGGCATCGTCAACGAGCGGTATGCTGAGCATCTTCCTCATGGCGTTCACGCTTACACTCGTTTCATTCTCATGTACAGGTCCTATCATCGGCTTCCTGCTCGTTGAGGTCAGCACATCTGGCAGCATCGCAGGTCCTGCCATCGGTATGCTCGGCTTCGCCATCGCACTGGCTCTGCCGTTCACACTCTTCGCCCTGTTCCCCACATGGCTCAAGCAGGCTCCTAAGTCAGGCAGCTGGATGAACACCATCAAGATCGTGCTCGGATTCATTGAGCTGGCTTTCGCCCTCAAGTTCTTCTCTGTAGCCGACCTCGCTTACGGTTGGGGACTGCTCGACCGCGAAGTGTTCCTCGCTCTCTGGATCATCATCTTCGGCATGCTCGGCCTCTACCTTATCGGCAAGCTCAAGTTCCCGAGCGACCAGGGCAACACAGACGCAATGCCTGTTCCGTGCATCGTGCTCGGTATGATTTCGCTTGCGTTCACAGTATATCTTATCCCGGGCCTCTGGGGTGCTCCCTGTAAGGCAGTCAGCGCATTTGCTCCTCCTATCAACACTCAGGACTTCAACCTCTATCACAACGAAGTTGAGCCTAAGTATAAGGACTACGAGCAGGGCATGGCAGCAGCTGCAGCTGAGGGCAAGCCTGTTGTTGTTGACTTCACAGGATTCGGATGTGTCAACTGCCGTAAGATGGAGGCAGCCGTATGGACCGATCCTCAGGTAGCCGACAAGCTCAACAACGACTTCATCCTCATCTCACTTTATGTAGACGACAAGCAGCCGCTTGACAAGCCTATCGAGGTTGTTGAGAACGGACGTAAGCGCAAGCTCCGCACCGTGGGTGACAAGTGGAGCTATCTGCAGCGCAGCAAGTTCGGTGCAAATGCACAGCCGTTCTATGTTATTCTCGACAACAAGGGTATGCCTGTTGCAGGTTCTTACAGCTATGACGAGAATATCGGCCATTACACCGACTTCCTCAACACTGGTTTGAAAAACTATAAGAAATAATTGATTTTAATAGGCAGTTTTGTTGATTTATGTCAATAAAACTGCCTATTTGTAAATATTTTATCATATTTAGATATCAATTTGGTTAAAACTTTCATATCTTTGCACTGTGTTTTTCATAGTATTAGATTTAAGGTTAACAAAAGACAGGGACTCAGCGGAGTCCTTTTTTTATGCCCTTACGTCTGCTGATGCGTTTTGTTCCGTGCCTTTTTAGTCCCCGTTTATCAGTTTTTATTTGCAGTGAGCTATATTGCCGCATTGCGGTATGTGTCCTTTCATGTTTCAATATGCCAGCTTTTGCATGCTGAAACGTGTCCCTTTGTCGTGCGAAAGGGCAGCTTTTATAAATTAACCGCTTGATGTAAAATTGCCCGTTGTGCCGTATATGCTGTCTTGATTCCGTATAAGCATAGCCGTTCTCGTCCGTATTATGTTTTCCGGTCATCTGTACAGCTATTGTCGTCTGTAGTTTGTTGCAGGTCGAAATGCACACGAATAAGCAGGTGAAAAATGCCGAAAATGTTTCGGCAAAAACTCATTACTCGTCACATTCCTGCCTATTGCGCTGATTGTCAATGCGTTGTGGCGTGATGAGTCGCCTGCCGCACTCGTCACCTTCGGGTTCCTCTGCCGTTGGTGTGACGAGTTGTAGTTTCAACTCGTCACACCGTAACGGCTTGTCCATCAGAATGTTATGCGCCTGTGTGACGAGTGACGAGTTTCTTCCGAAAATCTTTTTGCGTTGTTTTGTCGTTGACCTTTCCTGAATTTTGTGGTTCTTCCGCAATTTAGTTGAAATAGTCTCTTTGCGTTATGTTATAAATGTTATAAGATGGTGTTTAGTGAACTAGGCTTCAACCAAATTGCGGAAGAACCAATTTGGTTAACTTTAAGCGGGCTTTTTCCTGCTTTATGTTTACTCAGGCTTGCCTTTGTGCGCTGCAGCTGCACCTATTATTATATAATAATGTTACAAGACGATAGGCAAGACCCTGGTTATTATGTGCGCCGTTGTTGTCTGGCCGTTGTGTAGGTACATAAAAAAAGATGTTCCTCAGGCCTCACGGTCTAAAGAACATCGGTTAAAACAAGTCTTACTAAACTATTAAAAAACATTTCCTAAATTTATTAACCTCTATATCTTTTTTACGTTCATGTGTTGTTTTTTTTGTTCTGTATTTGACATTTATTCGTCTCTTGTTCTGCAAAAATATAAATAAATATAAAGATAATGCGCATGCAGTTTGGTTCATAACGGTTCAGAACGTATTAATCGTTTGTATGTCCGTGTTATGCAGTCGCTGCTTTTGCGCGGTTTTGACTTACAGGTTGTTATTTTGCCTTGGCGTCTGACTGTCCGATTGTAAGTTGCAGAGTTGTCAGTCCGTTGTCCTTTCCTGTTATGTAAGTACACTGCTTGCTGTCGCCGTGTTCTAGTTCCGACACGTACAGCGGTTTGTTCAGATTGAATATAAGTGTCTTGAAAGTGTCGCCTTTGCAGAGTTTGTTGTTTGACGATTCCTCCACGCGGAAGCAGCTGTCGCCTATGTATTCTATCTCGCAAGTGCAGTCGGGAGCCCATCCCAGTTCTATTTTGTCGCCCGTCTTAAGGCTTGCTGTGCGGATCTGTTTTTCCGGCATGGCGTCGCGTTCCATGATGTTTCTACGTCTTAGCGACAAACAGAAGTCATACCAGTCGATGTATCCTATAAAGCGGCTGAGTATTGATAAGGTGGTGTATCGTGTGTTGTGCTTTGCCTCTACGTATCCCCATATTCGCTTTATTGTAGAGATGCTTATCTCTTCTTTCAGTTCCTTTTGTAGTCTCAGCGAAAGTTGATTGAAGTCGGTCGGCGATTTCAACGGCTTACCCATCCTCTTTTCAATTTCAAGTTTAAGGCACTCTATTTCGGTGTATTTTGTATCCATTTAGTTTGTCTTATTGACGTTTAGTGTCTGCAAAAATATTAATTTTTTTATAAAAAAATTGATGCAAAGAATGATTTGAACCAAAATGAACCAATTTTGTTTCCTTATTTTTATTACAAATTGCTTATAGCAGCATCAATTTTATTTTTCATTTATCATCAGGTTGCCGTGCTTTCTTTATTGAAAGCATTTTGCATAAATGTACTTTTTGAGGTTTTATTCCAACTTGTAATGAATATTCTGAATTTTGCTTAACAGATGCTTGATTTATGGGTGTTGTTTCGCCTAATTGTAAGCGCTGTGAATTTATTGGTGAAAAAATGTCGAATTTATTTTGGATAAATGTTCTCAGAAAGAAAGTATTTTTGTATTTTTGCAAACACTTTGCTAAGTATTTAGTTTTTTAGATTAACTTAAAGGCAATTAATTATGGGAAAAGGATTGTATAATGCGGAATACGAGCATGACGCATGCGGCGTGGGCATGGTTGTCAACATACATGGAAACAAGAGCCATGAACTTGTTGACAACGCCCTGAAAGTGCTCGAGAACATGCGACACCGCGGTGCCGAGGGTGCCGACAACAAGACAGGCGACGGAGCCGGAATAATGTTGCAGATACCTCATGAGTTTATTCTCTTGCAGGGAATACCGGTTCCGGAAAAGGGAAAATACGGAACGGGACTCGTCTTCCTGCCTAAGGATGAGGCTCAGCAGCAGGGCATACTGAGCATAATGATTGAGGAGATAGAGCGCGAGGGGCTGTCGCTTATGCACTTGCGCAACGTTCCGACAAATCCCGACTGCCTCGGCGAGACGGCACTGGCTAGCGAGCCTGACATAAAGCAGCTGTTTGTTACCGGCGTTACAGACACCCGTGTGCCTTATTTCGAGCGCACGCTGTATCTTATCCGTAAGCGCATTGAGCGTCGTGTTAA
>UMLC01025512.1_pt1 | contig 56797 bp, 45 predicted proteins | sample 1966451 | NCBI WGS metagenome assembly UMLC01 (sample SAMEA4836193, study PRJEB28245) | human gut metagenome | biome: gut microbiome; material: fecal sample | place: Denmark | collected 2008
CGTAGCATCGTCATAAAACCTGTCAACCTCACCGTTTATCATCCTTATTACGACCTCGGCGGTCGCGCTGATATGTGCCTCATTAAGATGTCCGCCGAAAACACGGCCGCTCTCGTCTCCGGCGCTTATGTGCAGATGGCTGTAATACTTGCCGCCCTTGGTGTTTACGGTTCCCGTGAGCGAAACGATCTCGAAGCAACCTTTAAATTCGTTTTTCACATATCTTTTCTCGTCCACCATATATACTCCTGCGGTAAACGCATTTAATGCGCCTATCGCCGAAACGGACGCCAGCTTAATATTTTCCTTTTCACAGAGCTCTTGCAGCGAGCTTGTAAATTCCTCTCCGCGGTCAAATCTCGCAACCACGGTATCTCCGAATTTTCTGTAATCCATTGTAATTCCTCCGTTTAAACTTTATAGTGGAAAGCTGTATACAAAAATGATATACTTATGATAATATCAATTATAATTTATGTCAATAAAAGAGAGAAAGAGGAATTTAAATGAGCTCCATGAAAGACAAAATGCACACCGGTGAATTGTATTTACCCGGCGATGAAGAGATAATGCGGCATCAATTAAAGCGTCTCGACAGGCTTTACGACTTTAATATGACTCGGCCGACCGAGCTTAAAAAGCGCGAGGAAATGCTCAGGGAGATGTTTGCGGAAATAGGCGATGACTGCTACATAGAACCTCCTTTTCACTCAAACTTCGGCGGAGAGCATGTACACTTCGGCAATCATATCTATGCCAATTTCGGCTTGACGCTTGTTGACGATACTCACATATACGTCGGCGACAACACAATGTTCGGCCCTCACGTTACCGTGGCAACCGCCGGTCACCCGATAGACCCCACGCTCAGAGCAAAGGAATACCAATACAATATGCCGATTCATATAGGCAAGAACTGCTGGATAGGCGCAGGCTCGCTTATTCTGCCCGGCGTTACGATAGGCGATAACACCGTCATAGGCGCGGGCAGCGTTGTTACAAAAGACATTCCGTCATCTGTGGTCGCCGTCGGAAATCCGTGCCGCGTAATGCGTGATGTCGGCGAGCACGACAGGGAATACTATTTCAAAAACAGAAAAATAGATTACTCGTCAATCGAATGATAAAAAAACAATTAACAATAGGAGCGGTGTTATGAAAAGGTTAGTTTGCGTTATACTGTCTGCGGCTTTGCTGTTTTGTCTTTCGTCCTGCGGGCAGAAGCCGAAAATACGGCGTGAAATCGACAACTCCAAGCTCTTGCGAGTCAGCGAGGACGGCTACCTCACAGACGGCAGCGACAACGGCATACAGCTTTGCGGGGTCAACTTCGGAGGTTGGCTCTTGCAGGAGACCTGGATGTGCCCCGTTATGAGCCTCGACAGGAGTCTTACCGTAAAGGGCGGAACGGACGACGGCTGGGCGGAACTTGACACCTTAAATAAATTCACGCTTCTTTTCGGGGAAGAAAAAACCGCAGAGCTTTTTAAAAGCTACCGTGACAATTACATCACCGAAGAGGATTTTGAAAATGTTAAAGCTCTCGGATTTAACTGTATCAGAATACCCTTCTGGTACAGAAACTTTATGTCGGACGAAAACGGCACATACATAACCGAGAACGATGACGAAAATCCGGGATTTGTAAAGCTTGATTTTGCCTGTGAAATGGCGGAAAAATACAACCTGTATCTGATATTTGACATGCACGGCTGCCCCGGCGGTCAAAACGGCGACCATTCGTCGGGTAAGACCGGGAGAAATCTTTTGTATAGTGATAAGAATTATCAGGTCATAATGGAAAATCTCTGGATAAAAATAGCGACACGGTATAAAGACCGCACCTGCGTTGCAGCATACGACGTTATGAACGAGCCGCTCAACAACGCGGACACCGAACACGGTGTTCTGCCCGAAAACGCCGCTGACCCGTGGCAGGACGTGACGCTCAGAAAAGCGGTATACGACAGAATGATAAAAGCCATACGCTCCGCAGACCGTGACCACATAATAACCGTAGAGGCGCTTTGGCGAATGGATAAGCTCCCAGACCCCTCAGAAATGGGCTGGTCGAATATGATGTATCAGCTTCACTCCTACGATAAGGAGAAAAAGACGACAAAACAGCTTATCCGTTCTATGAAAAAGGCAAGACGCCAATACAAGGTTGCGGTCTATATGGGTGAATTTAACCCGACAGTATTCTGCGGTGACGCCGTTTCGCTTATGGACAGCGCTCTTATAAGCTACACGCTGTGGAATTACAAAACTACCTCTTACAAAGACTCCGATTGGGGGCTTTACAATAAATCTCTTGCGATAAATGACATAGCCGCCATGGCTTCTTCGGAAGAAGCAAAGAACAAAATACTCGCCGAAAACGGGCAAAAAATACCGTCGCTCGAAAATCTTTCGCCGCAGGAGCTCTATGAGCTGTACGAAAAGCTGTGGTCAAAGGAAAATCTCGCAACCTCTTCATATAAGCTTAACGGCAAAACGGTCGGTATTTTCGGCTGTCCCTCTTCGGGTGTTATAGGAGCATAAAAGCTCTCGTTAAAATCAAATAATAAAAAGCAAAAAACAAGGGGCTGTAAAACTTAGTTTTACAGTCCCCTGTCCGTTTTAACGGTAATGGATTAGCCGTTTACTTTTTCTTCTTTTTTCTCGCTGTTCTTTTTGCTCTTAACATAGCTCTTCATAGAGTTGATAACTATTGTAAGACCGAGCACTATAAGCAAAACAGCTATGACAAGCTGAAGTCCGTTGTTTAAGAACACCTTGCTCCAAGTGGTCTCGCCTGCGGGAATCGTAACCGCCGCAGCTGTGCTTATAGCCTTTACCATAGCTATAAGGCGCTGAACGAGTGCCGTAAATGTAACGCAAAGCATTATTATCATCGGCGGGAAGAGCATCTTGTTGCTTCTGCCCGTAACCTTCATAAATACGCAGAGGGTTATAAGTACGAGAGCGCTCAAAAGCTGGTTTGCCGAACCGAACAGCGGCCAGATGTTTGCATATCCGATTTTTGTAAGTACAAAGCCGAAAAGAAGCGTAATAATTGTTGAGAAATACGGATTGCAGAGAACCTTGCGCCAAGGCTTCGCGTTTTTCATATCGTCAACCGCAAACAGCTCCTGGAAGCTCATTCTGCCTATACGCGCAACGGCGTCAAGGCTTGTAAGCGCAAGTGCCGAAACGCACATTGTCATAAATACCGTAGCAAAGTGTACGGGAATACCAAACATTTCAAAGAAGCCGGCAACGCCGCGGCTGAATATCTGGAAAGGCGTGCCCGATGCAGGTGTGCCGTCCTGAGAAGCCGCCGCGCCAGCTACGCAAAGAGCAAGTACTGCGAGCAGGCTCTCAAGTACCATTGCGCCGTAGCCGACCTTTGTCATATCTTTTTCGTTTTCAATGGTCTTTGATGAGGTGCCGGAGGATACAAGGCTGTGGAAGCCCGAAACAGCACCGCACGCAACCGTTACGAAGAGTATCGGGAACAGTGTGCCGAGCTTTTCGTTTGTAAAGCCCGTAAATACGGGAAGATTCATTGTGGGATGAGCTACAAGCAGTCCTATAACCGCACCGGCTATCATACCGATAAACATAAACGTGGTCATATAATCACGCGGCTGCTTTAAGAGCCACATGGGAAGCACCGCCGCAAAGAAGATATAAACAAATGTAATATAGCTCCATGCGTCCTTTGAGAGAATGAGCGGAAAATGCATACCGATAGCAAAGGAAGCCACCACACAAAGAAGACCGACAACGGCTTCCTTCCAGCCGGAGAGATTGAATTTCTTTTGGATAAGTCCGAATATTACGGCAAATACCATAAACATTATTGAAATGGTGCCTGCACAGCCGTTTGTATTTGCGGCATCGGCAAGTACCGAAACGCCGTCCTTTACGGTATATGCATTAAATGTTCCTGCAACCATATCGGCAAATGCCGCTATTACAAGCAAAGTAAACAGCCAGCAGAACAAAAGGAAAAGCTTACGCCCTGTTTTGCCTATGTATTTTTCAATAAGCACGCCCATGGATTTACCGTCATTTTTAACCGAGGCGTAAAGAGCGCCGAAGTCCGTGACCGCTCCGAAAAATACGCCGCCGAGCAACACCCAAAGGAGTACCGGAAGCCAGCCGAAAGCCGCCGCCTGTATAGCGCCGGTTACGGGGCCTGCACCGGCTATCGAAGAAAACTGATGGCTGAAAACGGTCCAGCCGTTTGTCGGTACATAGTCCTTGCCGTCATTGTATTTTACGGCAGGAGTCTGCGCCTTGGGATCTATTCCCCATTTTTTCGCAAGCCAGCGTCCGTAAAGCAGATACGCTGCTACAAGGACAACCGCCGCGATAAGCACAATTACAAGTGTGTTCATTTTTCTAACCCTTCTCTTAAAAAAGATTCTCAGCCGAATGCATTTTTGCAAAACAAAAAGCCCTCGTCCTCACACAGCATACCCGCTTTCGGGTAGCCCGTGCAAAGACGAAGGCTAAACTTACAAAACGTATATTTGCGCCGTTGCAAATTTACTTCCGCGATACCACTTTGCTTGCCGATATTTTACTGTCGGCCTCTCGACCGCCGCCCATAATGGATGGCGCGCCCCGTTAACGGTGGGTTTCCGGCTTCGACTACTAGAAAATCTTTCACCGAAGCTACTAACAGGTGAGAGCCAAACGTGCCTTGCTGCCGTCTCGCACTGCCGACGGCTTTCTGAAAGCGGTGATACGAATAGTCATGTCCTGCTCATTGCATTTGACTGATACATTGCTAATACAATAGTCTTTTTAAAATAATTTGTCAATAATCTTACAGGACAAAATTTATTTTTGTAGAACAGAATAAACAACGGTATATTTTGAATGTTATTTCTTGTTGAAATTGTAACAAATTATTAACAGCATCATAAAAACAGGGTGCCGAACAAAATCCGGCACCCCGAAAAGTCAAAATTAAAACCTGACAAAGCTACCGCTTATTTCGCCTTGCCCATAGCTTTGACCTCGTCAAATTCATCGGTTATTTCCTTGCTCGGAGCTTTGGTGCAAAGGCTCACAACAATTATTGTGATAAGTCCCATAAGGAACGCCGGCAAAAGCTCATATATTCCGAAAACTCCGCCGAGCGGCTTTATAAGATATTTCCAAACAAATACCATTATTCCGCCGACAGCCATGCCCGAGATTGCGCCCGGGAGATTTGTGCGCTTCCAGAAAAGCGCGCATATAACGAGCGGTCCAAACGCCGCGCCGAAGCCTGCCCAAGCGAACGAAACTATGCCGAATACCGAACTGTCGGGATTTCTGGCTATAACAACGCCGAGTATCGCTATTATAACTACCGTAATTCTTGCGGCAAGCATACTCTTCTTCTCCGAAATTTTAAGTCCCAAGGTCTCGCGCAATATGTTCTCGGATACGCTCGAGGCGGCAGCCAAAAGCTGTGAGTCCGCCGTGGACATTGTGCTTGCAAGAATTCCCGCCAAAATAAGACCTGCCATAAGTGCCGGGAAAACACCGTGGGTTGAAAGAAGTCCGGCTACGCGAACTATAACCGTTTCCGTGTCATTTCCGTGGAGGCTGTCGATAAGTCCCGTACTTGAAAGGCCTCTGCCGACTAAACCTATAAGCACAGCCATAGCCATTGCTATAACGACCCAAACAGACGCAACTCTTCTTGAGAGTTTAAGCTTTTTATCGTCCTCAATCGCCATAAAGCGAAGAAGGATATGCGGCATACCGAAATAACCGAGTCCCCACGAAAGAGTTGTGATTATGTGCAAAAGGTTGTACGGCTCGCTCTCGCCCGTAGTTTCGGAATATGACGAAACGAACGAAAGATAACCGGGAAGCTGTTTTGCGTTTTCCGCAACAGCCGAGACGCCGCCTGCCGACACGGTGGCATATATCAGTACAAACACAATAGCCACGGTCATAATAATGCTCTGAACAAAGTCGGTGGTAGAGGCAGCAAAAAATCCGCCCGCAGCCGTGTAGCCAACTATTACTATTGCCGAAATCAGCATTGCGGTCATATAATTCATACCGAACAGCGACGAAAACAGCTTTCCGCAGGCGGCAAAGCCCGACGCCGTATAGGGAATGAAAAATATTATTATAATCAAAGCCGCCATACACGATAATATGTTTTTCTTATCGCGGAAACGGTGCGAAAAGAACTGCGGCAGGGTGAAAGAGTCGGTTTTATGGGTATATCTGCGAAGTCTGCCGGCAGTTAAAAGCCAGTTGAGATATGTACCTACGGCAAGTCCTATGGCGGTCCAGCCGACGTCGGCAACACCCGACAGATACGCAAGGCCCGGCAAGCCCATAAGCAAATAGCTTGACATATCGCTCGCCTCGGCGCTCATTGCCGTGACGAGAGGGCCGAGTTTTCTGCCGCCGAGATAAAAGTCGGTTGAGGACTCGTTCTTTTTGGCATAGTGAAATCCGATTACGAGCATTCCGACGAGATAAACAAATATCGTCGCCAAAATGCATACAGTTGATGACGTCATTTCAGCACTCCTCTTAAAAGCAAAAATAAAACGAGCCGCCGAGATGCTTCGGCAGCTCTCATTCCCGTATCGCCGTGTGCGATTCCGATAAAAGCTATTTTATCACACAAATTAAAATATTTCAACGATTTAATACATAAAATCGCCGATAAATTTAACGGTTTAATGTGCAAAAGCCGATTTTCACGGCAAAAAATCCCACACCATACAGATAAAAAACAACTCCGCTCCGTAGATGCTGCGCAGCGGGGTTGTTATGTATAAAATAAATTTACAAATTACAACTGTGTAAGATGATAAAATTCACATTTTTTATCATCTGATTTGATAATTTTCCTCAATTATTTTAACACGCTAAATCAGCAATTATTATGTTTTTCGTAATCAGCCAAAGCTTTTTTCAATAATTCGATATGGCATTCTATATCAGCTTTGTGTTCTTTCAGATATTCATTAAGTTCCCGGACTAAATCTTGATTTTTTGATACTTGTTCAATCGACACCTTGCCAAAGACGCTTGAGTACGGCGAAAAATCAACATCATTATAACTTTTATTTAAGACATTAACAACCAGAGTTGCCATATCCAAAGCCCGTGTAACAGTCGTTTCTTCGCTTTGGCGAGACCATCGATTTTTATATCGCCAAACCTTAACTGCCGGAACAAAATTATTTTCATCCCATTGTGCCTTTCCGATTGAAACCCCGACAACATCGGTATTTGTTTTATAATTACCGTCAATTTTTTCATAATCATTTATTGCATAAATGGGTTTATGCGTTAAATTTGTCGGAATTTCTTTTGGCTTATTGTCTGACATCTTTTACACCTCCTATTTTATTTGAATATTTCATACTGATCTTAGCACCATTATCAGATATAATTATTTTCTTGTAAACGAATAGCAATAGTAAGTATAGTAATCATCTTTATTAAAATATGACAACTCCTCAGCAGCTTTGGCAGATGTTGTATATGAAAAGGTTTTATTATAATTATACTCATCGTGTTCTGTATAACTCCATTCACTATTTACATTTGGCGTCGCGTATTGATATTCAGTTTTCGTCCATTTATATGTTGTATCCTCAAAATAAACATCCGTTAACCCAGTTCCTGCAAATGCTCCTGCGTTGATTGTTTTGACGGATGCCGGAATAGTAATTGTTTTTAATTTTGAGCAATACATAAAAGCACCATATCCTATTGTTTCCAATGATGACGGTAAATCAATTGTTGAGATACCACAGCTCTTAAAAGCGTCCTTACCAATTATTTTTAACGATGACGGTAACTGAACACTTTTTAAATTACGGCATCGTTTAAATGCTTCGGGAAGTATCTCGGTTACCGGTTTTCCGTTGTGCGTGTCGGGAATTACTATATCTGTCATATAAGTTGTTGTGCCTCCCGAAACCGCATAAGTGCCATCAGACAGCAGATAATACTCCAAACCATCTATACCGTCTCCCGTTCCGCTTACGCTGCCCAGATTATCACTTGTTCCGTCGGTATAGGTTATTACCAATTCGCCGTTTACAAGCTCGGTTTTTGCGATTCCTCGTCCGTCGGCGCCTTTGGTGCCCTGAAGACCCTGCTGACCCTGCTCGCCCCTGTCGCCTTTATCGCCCTTGATATTGCCGAGGTTGGATATGGAATTATCGGACATTGTAACCACAAGCTCGCCGTCCGGGGAGAGTGTGAGCGACTTAATTCCGAGTCCGTCGGCGCCGTTTGCGCCATTCGCACCGTTTTCGCCCGTTACCTTGCCGAGATTTTTGACGTCGCCGTTTGAATAGGTCAAAACAAGCTCGCCGGAGGTATTGATTTCCGCCTTGGTTATGCCTAAGCCGTCGGCACCCTTGATGTTGCCGAGGTTAAGAACCGTGCCGTTTGTAAGCGTTACGGTCAATGCGCCGTCAGCCGTCACATCGACATTTTGTATGCCCACGCCGTCTTTTCCGTTAAGTCCGCTGTCGCCTTTATCTCCCTTGTCGCCCTTTGAGCCTTTGATATTGCCGAGGTTTATAACGTTGCCGTTTGAGAACGAAAGTACAAGCTCGTTATCGGCATTTATTGTAACATCTGTAATGCCTACACCGTCAGCGCCGTTTGTACCGTTGATACCTGCGTCGCCCTTTTCGCCCTTATCGCCTTTTTCACCCTGTATGCCTTGGTCGCCCTTGTCACCTTTTTCGCCTTGAGCTCCCTGTGCGCCGTCGTTGCCGACTACCTTGCCGAGATTTACCGTGTTACCGTCGCTGTATGTTATAACAAGTTCGCCGAGAGTGTTTATTTTGCTGCTTGCAACGCCTACGCCGTCGGTGCCGTCAACGCCGTTTGTACCGTCTTTACCGTCTGCACCGCCAAGGCCTGCGTCGCCCTTTTCGCCTTGAATGCCTTGGTCGCCCTTGTCACCTTTTTCGCCTTTTTCGCCTTGGTCGCCCTTGTCTCCTTTTTCGCCCTGTGCACCTTGGTCGCCTTTTTCGCCTTGAGCTCCCTGCAAGCCGTCATTACCTACCACTCTGCCGAGATTCACCGTGGTTCCGTTGCTGTATTTTATAACAAGCTCACCGAGAGCATTTATTTCGCTGCTTGCAACGCCTATGCCGTCGGTGCCGTTCGTGCCGTCTTTTCCGTCTGCACCGCCAAGGCCTGCGTCGCCCTTTTCGCCTTTTTCGCCTTGAACGCCTTGGTCGCCCTTGTCACCTTTTTCGCCTTGAATGCCTTGAACTCCCTGTGCGCCGTCATTGCCTACCACTCTGCCGAGATTTACCGTGGTTCCGTTGCTGTATGTTATAACAAGCTCGCCGAGAGCATTTATTTCACTGCTTGCAACGCCTATGCCGTCAGCTCCGTTTGTACCGTTGATACCTGCGTCGCCTTTGTCACCTTTTTCACCCTGTATGCCTTGGTCGCCCTTGTCACCTTTTTCGCCCTTTATGTTTCCGAGATTAAGTGACGTTCCGTTCGTAAGAGTAATCAAAAGATTTCCGTCATTTGAAATTTCAATATTATTTATACCGGTGCCGTCTTTGCCGTCTTTGCCGTCGGCACCGCCAAGACCCGCGTCACCCTTTTCACCTTGAACGCCTCTTTCACCTTTTTCGCCTTTTTCACCCTGTACGCCTTGGTCGCCTTTTTCTCCCTTGTCACCTTTTGCACCGACAACGGGGCCGAGGTTTTCGGTAAGGTCGTTTGTATATGTGATTACAAGCTCACCTGCGCTGTTGATTTCGGACTTTTTAACTCCTATACCGTCAGAACCGTTAAGACCGTTTTCACCTTTTTCGCCTTGAGCTCCCTGCAAGCCTTGCTCGCCTTTATCGCCTTTGTCGCCTTTTGCGCCGACAACCGCTCCGACATTGGCACGCTGGCCATTAGAGAACGAAAGCACAAGCTCACCCAACGAATTGATTTCGGCGGAAGAAACGCTAACGCCGTCAGCACCGTCAACGCCGTTTGTGCCGTTCACACCGTTTATACCGTCGGAACCTACTATTTTACCGAGGTTTGCCGTCGTCCCGTCCGAATATGAAATAATAAGCTCACCCGACTCATTTATAACCGCTGCGGAAATGCTTATACCGTCCGTTCCGCTCGTACCGTCTCTGCCATCTTTTCCGTCAGCGCCGTTTTTGCCGTCACGACCGTCTTTGCCGACTACTCCGCCGAGGTTGGCAGTTTCGCCGTTTGTATAAGTCAACACCAGTTCGCCTTTTTCATTTATAATCGAAGAAGCAATACCGACTCCGTTGTTTACTGTTTCACCGACAACCTTGTCAAGATTTACGCTGTTGCCGTCGGAATAGGAAATGACAAGCTCGCCCTTATCATTGATTTTTGCCGATTTTATCCCTATGCCGTCCTTACCGTCTTTGCCGTCTTTGCCGCTTGCGCCGACCGCCTTACCGACATTGATTTTTGTTCCGTCGGAAAGCGTAATTACAAGGTCGCCTTTTTCCGAAAATGCTGCGGAGCTGATATCGGATTTGTCTTTTTTCAACATTGCGGTAAGGGTTTTGCTCCAATCCTTTTCACTGCCCGAATATCCGTTATCGACGGCAATCTGATATGCCGATTTACCCTGGAGAGAAACAAGCCAATCATCAAGGCTTCCCGCATATCCCTGCTGCACCGCAAGCTCGTATGCGGACAAGCCGTTTTTAACGCTTGATGCCTGCACGCTTTTTCTGTTGTGCACAAAATTTGCGACTGCGAACGATATGCCGGTCATTATAGCTATCAGCAATACCGCCACAATCACTTTGATTGTCGCTTTACGTTTTGATGATGTTTTCTGTTTTTCCATTTATTTACAACTCCTTCTCAATAATAAAATACTTCATTTATGATAATACTCAATTATTGAGTATATGTCAATACTCAGCTTTTGAGTATGCTAACATTTTCACAAATTACAATGGAGGTTTTGTGGAAATGGATTACAGAACAAGGATGAGAAACATCAGGGAAGACAGAGATTTAACACAAAAGCAAGTAGGTGAAATCATCAACAAATCCCAACAGGGCTACAACCATATCGAAACCGGAAGAGCGGAATTGAAAATCGAGGATTTAATCAAGCTCTGTCAATTTTATAATGTTTCCGCCGATTATTTTATTGGTTTAACCGACCAAGAGTAAGTTCGGTTACCTCAACGCATAATGTAGCGGTGCTTTGCGATTTTTACACTACTTTGCGCGATGCGGTGCTCAAATTTATCATATCTGCATATTGATGTTAATTTTTTTGGTGCTATAATTGTGTTGCGTCCTACAAGGCGTCACAGCTGAAAAAACAATACCGAAATAAAAAATACGTAAATGCAAAAAGGATAATTATGCCGAAGAAGACGAAGTTAAAAAACAGTAACAAAATGGATATGATAAACGGCCCTATATGGAACAAGCTTCCGCGATTTGCGCTGCCCGTGGCTGCAACAGCAATACTTGAGCAGCTTTTCAACGCCTCGGATATAGCCGTAGTCGGAAACTTCACGGGCGCAGCCAAAACGGCCTCGGTTGCCGCCGTCGGAGCGAACAGCCCGGTAATCGGGCTGATACTCAACCTGTTTATAGGAATAGCCCTCGGTACAAATGTAATAATAGCGAACGCAATAGGCAGGGACGACAGAGAAACCGTACAGCGTGCGGTTCACACCTCGGTGCTCACCGCAATAATCGGCGGTTTTCTTGTAATGATACCCGGTGAAATTTTTGCCGTGCAAATTTTATCGGCTATGAGCATTCCGGAGGATGTACTGCCGTATGCCGTTCTGTATCTTCGCATATATCTGCTCGGCTTGCCCGTAATACTGTTGTACAACTTCCTGTCGGCCGTTTTCAGAAGCGTGGGCGATACAAAAACTCCGCTTATAGTGCTTGCACTCTCCGGATGCCTCAACGTGCTTTTGAATTTATTCTTTGTAATAGTTCTTAAAATGACCGTAAACGGAGTTGCCATTGCCACCGTTATATCCAACGCAATCAGCTCGATTGTGCTGTTTATTGTTTTAATGAAGTCCGACAAGTACATAAAGCTGTCGCTCAGGGAGCTGCGCATAGACAAAAGAGTACTCGGTCAGATTTTGGAAATCGGTCTGCCGGCAGGCATACAGAGTGCTGTTTTTGCCATTTCAAACATAATAATTCAGGCGGCTATCAACAGTCTCGGAACAATAGTTATAGCGGCGTCTAGCGCGGCATTTAATATAGAGGTAATAGCTTATGATGTCTTTAACTCGTTCAGTCAGGCGTGCACGACCTTTGTGGGTCAAAACTACGGCGCCGGCAAGCTCGACCGCTGCAAGAAAACCCTGCTTCTGTCGATTGCGGAGGACACAATCGCAACAGCCGTCACAATAGGGCTTGTTCTTTTCTCGGGACGATTCCTGCTCTCGATATTCACAAGCGACCCACAGGTAATAGAGCTCGGCTACACCAGACTTTTACTGATTTTCTCGGCATACACGTTTTCAATGCTTTACGAAATTATGTCGGGGTATCTTCGCGGCTTCGGCATATCCTTGGTACCGGCTCTTCTCACAACAATAGGCGTTTGCGGCACAAGAGTATTTTGGATATACGTCGTTTTCCCGTCGTCGCCTACCTTCAAAACCATTATGTATGCGTACCCGATAAGCCTGTCGCTTACGGCGGTACTGATATTTATAGCTCTGCTCGCCTATCACCCGTCGCGCAGGTTTAAAGGCGCTGTATCCGCCGAATAATCCGGCCGCGTAAAATTATGACTTAATGCAAAAAAGGCACGTTAGTTAAAAAATAACTAACGTGCCTTTGCCGTATATGCAAACGGAGCCGATGCTCATTCGGCTATAATGTTGTCATATATCAGAACATTTCTGTGAACATCCTTGACGGGCTTCAAAAGACAAATAGGCTCAAACTTAATCGGGTCTTTTTTAGAAAACGTGTTGTCGTGAATTTTCATATTTCTGCACGGTCCGCTCTCGTACCAATCCCTGCAATCGCATGAGATGTAAATATCGGGCATACCGACGCTTTTGAACGTGTTACCGAAAATCTCCGACTCCTTATCGGTAGTACAGAGAATGCCCCGCGTCGGGATCGCATTAAAGGTACATCCGCTCACGGTGAGATTCGGGTTATACGTGATGTTCTCAAAGACATACATTTCCGGCTTCATCGGCGGCAGCTTTTCTTTGAATTTCACAATGACCGTCTTTTTATCAATGTTGTCGTCCGTGCTGTCTACGGTATAAACGCCGTCAAGCTCCGACAAATCGGTTCTGCTGTATATTTTCACTTTATCGCCGGGGTAAAACGCCTTGTAACCTCCCTGCTGATGATGTACAAATTCAAGCTCGGCGGTTCGCTCGTCGCAAGCATTTCTGAACCTTAAAAATGCGCCGTGCACATTGATTGCGTCATCGTGCGGGTGTTCAAAGTGCGAGTCGGTTATTTTCACATAGCCCTTGCAGCCGCATACGTGAATCAAATCGGCAAACGAAGAAACTCTGTAACCGCTCGCCGGCTTAAATGTCAGCTTATCAAAGCTCAGATTTTCACACATCTGGGACAGCCACCCGAAGCCGTGCATATAGTTGACGGTTATCCTCTCGCAGAAGATATCGGAGCAGTTCTCGAAAAACAATCCGCAGTTGTCACGCAGCTTATTACGTGACATCGCAACAACGTCTCCGACCTTGAATTTAGGCGACACAAAATATCTGCATTCGACGGTATGATCCCCCGTTTTTTTGATTTTTAAGGCGGTTTTCGTAGGTGAGCGCGACGTTCTGAAAACCTCGTCGCCTCTGTGAATTACGTTGCAGTAGCACTCGCCGTTGGCTGTATAGGTGTAGTAATTCTCTCCGCTGAACGGACTTTTTTCAAAGAACGTAAGCTTGTTATTTTTGACCTCAAAGTCGCTTCCCGTCGGGATTTTATATGTAATTTTATTGAGCGAACGCTCTACGACCTCCATTTCAAAATTCGTCGGGGAGGCATATCTTACGGTGAAATTTACAAGCCTTACATTTTTACAGCCGCGCAGAGAAAACGCACACATATCACCGTGAATCACAAGGGTTGAACCGCAGCCGTCCACGGTAATATTCTCCTTATTCTCGATAAGCACCGCAAAATACTTGTCGGGTGCCTTAAAGGAGTCCGTATTTGTCATATGGCAAACCTTGTGAATACAGCGGTCCTTGTAAAAATGATACTCATTCTTCGGGAAAATAAGAGTGTCTCCGCTCTGTAATTCACTTATTGCTTTGATAACGCCTCCGGCAGAATTTGAGACGTCACAGAAATCCGTGGCTTTGATATTCAATGTTATCCTCCGATTGCAAATTATAGCATAAACTGTTTAGATGGTTTTTAACTATATGCTCGTATTCGGCACATTCATGTGTGCTCGCATCACCGTTTGAGACGGATTTTCAAGAGGTAATACCCGCTTTTTTAAGCTCCCTCTTCAGTCTCTTGACTGCCGCTGCAAGTATGATTTCGGTGTTTGTTCCGGTTGAAATAAGGCAATACACCTCGTGATAAACCGCATAAAACGCACACTTCAAATCACACTTTTCCGAAACGGGATATTTCCTTTTATATGCTTCGTAAAGCCCGAAGCACTCCCCGGTCAGGTTTCTCAGCTGGAACAAATCAAATTCTTTGTCAGCCCACTTGCACTCAAGAGGGTCGATTATCGCGGTGATATTAAGTCTTTTATCGGACATTACATTCATAACATTCAAATCGCCGTGGATAAGAGACGCCTCTTTTACGGGCTCGCTGAAAATGTAATCAAAATTTTTCCACGCTGTTTGCATAACATTAAGCGTGCTGTCCTTCAGCCGCTTTTTTCTGTTAAGCTCTGCGGCGGTCTGTAAAATATCCTGCGCAAACGGTCGGTAAAAATCAAGCCAATTATCGTACTCGGGGAAATCGAGGCTGCCGAATTTGTTGCAGGTAACGCTGTGCCAATTTGCAAGACAATCCGCTATTGCATCTGCAAATTTCGCTTTTCTTTTTTTGCTTAAAAACAATTTTGAAAAGTCGGTAAAGCAGTCTGTTCCGTTCACAAATTCCTCAATTATAAAATCCATGGGGATTTCGTCGGTTGCGTCAAAGGTAAAATAGACCTCGGGAATATGAACCAGCGAGCTTTCGGCAAGCTTTTTCAGCGCGGCGCTCTCATTATGCTGCATACCGGCGACGCGGCAGGCCTTTACCGTAAGAATGTACGGCATCACTGGCAATTCGGCCTTGTAAACATATCCGAATGAGCCGCCGCCTATGTATTTAATCTGCGTTGCTCGGCTCCCGTAATGTCTGAAAAGCACGTCCTTTGCAAATTCGCATGTCTGTTCTTTTGTGTATTTGCTGACTGTTTTTTGCTGCATAGGTACCTCCCCTTTTTCACGCTGTTTTTCAACTTTGTTAATACCCGTATGTTTTCGACGTACCGATTTACACATTTATGTTTTAAAAATATTCTATCAAAAAAAACAACAAATATCAATAAACATCTCTGTACAAAAGAGCCGTCGGACATATAGCCCGACAGCTCTTAGGTCTTATATGTATTATGGTGCTTTCGACGTCCGCAAGGCTCGCCGAGCTCCTTTTCAATTTGCTTTTTAAGCGCAACCAGCCTGTTTCTGACCGTTGACGACGGCATATTTTTTATCTTGCCGATCTCTCTGCTCGACCAGCCGTAGCTTTTAAGAGTCACTATTTCTCGGTCGATCTCGCTCATTTTCAAAAGTATCTGCTGAATTTCAACAGATGTGATATCATCAAACACCTCAAGACATTTAATGCTTTCAAGCTCATCAAGCGAGTCGGCAAAATTGTTTTTACGAAGTCTGTCGGCAAGCACGTTTTTAGCAATTTTAAAAATCAAGGACTTTTCTTTTTTGATGTAACCGAGCGTCGGCAGATAACCCCACAGCTTCATAAAGGTGATTTGAGTCAAATCCTCTGCCTCGTCGCTGTCAAATCGCCTTGAAAAATACGAAACTATGCTTTTATAATACTTTTCATAAATTTGGTTAAACAGTTCAATGTTATTCATTTTTTTCCGTGATTTTATTACCTACGGTTGAATTAACTTTAACATAGCCCAAAATACTTTTGCCGCATTTTACCTCATTGCCTGCCGCAAATGTTATCTTTTTATCGGAGAGCATTTGCTCGGTCACGTCATCAACAATATCGACATTGTTGCCCGCAGCCACCAATGTATTGTAATCGAAGCTCCTCACCGTATCGCCGTCGATTTCGATGGTGTTAGGGTAAGGCTTTATTACGACGTTATCCTCAACCTCAACACTTCTGCCGTTCATTCGCGTCATCTCATAGCGTGATTTTTCTCTTTTGAGCAAAAGCCCATTCACGCATAAATCCGGAATCTTTTCAACGGTCTCAAGGATAACAATGCCGTTGACAATATAGAGGCAATCATCGGAAACATTTTTATCGTTTAATGTAACCATTCCGTTTAAAACGCTGTATTTGCTGTAGCTGACCTCTATAATGCTTGCAACATTTCGGATCGTTATCTTGGCATAGGCATTTTTCCATTCATCACTCGCATTTTTCGGAACAAGAAGCATAGCACAGCTCTCGATTTTCTTGATTTCCCTTAACGCCTCGGCAGTAAAATTTTGCAAATCAAGAAGAGCTATATTTTTTATGGTTTTTCTAAGCATAAACATTCCCCTTTAAAAGCTTTGAAACACACTTCATTTATTAAGACGAATTCAAAATAAAAACTGTCCGTATTATTTCAATTTATTTTTACTTGCGATTACACACCCAAACGACATGCAAAGTAACGCTATTATCCGCACAACTCCGTCGGCGAACTGAATTAAAACAATTTTATCCATAATTCAAATTTCCTCTTAAAAGTTATTGAAGCGCGTTTCACTTATTAAGACGAAATTGAAGAGGAAACTGTCCGCATTATTTAAAAATTTATCGGCGTCCGCAAAATGCGGTATCGCAAAATAAACAATAAGGGCTCCGTTTTACGAAGCCCTTGAGCAAGTGTGTTCATATCAAGCGAAAAATCGAAGCCGTGTGATTTTACGTTCATTTATCCTCGGCGGACATATTTTTGCGACTGTTTGCACGCAAAATCACTTTATTTGAAATATTCTTGATTACAATCGGAACCGCTACCGCCAAAATCACATAGAAAAGATAAATTTCGGAATCTCTCCACGGGTATGCGTACCACAATGTGCTCTTTGAAAACCTTGAAGCCCTTGATATTACTAGGGTTTCAGACTTTTTCAATTTACTCCCATTCGTAAGTACAAAACAGACTTTAACTGTTTTTGTTTAGGAGTTTTGACTTGATATGCTTTAATTCGGTACAGATTATCTCAATTCTATGAAGTGTTTTGACTTTTGCTATCAAAAAGCTATCGCTTGGATGCTATCACGCATATATCACCTATGAGATTTTCATTATATTTTTAAAAATATACATATAGTTTCGAAACAAATTTATATCATCGTATATTTTCAAAAATTGCTTTTTCGCATCTAATAATAAATGCAACATCAAATACTATTCCGCTTTAGGTTCTGCTAAATATTTACGAAATTCTTTTTTTAAGACCTTCCATTTCTTTTTATTATGGGAGTGTTTTCGATGTGAAATTGATGTGCACAAACGATTTTTATTCACTATTTCTTGGCAAGAAAAAGCATTTAATCGCTTAAGGACTTTTTTATAATCTTTGTCTGTAACAACTTTTTCGTTTTTTATACTTTTTAAAAATTCTTCTGATGGATTAGTTGATTTTGAGCCAAAAGCATCTGTCATTATACGACCTATCCGATAAAAAACAGATGTCTCTTTACTTGGGGAAATGATTTTTTCTACTAATTGAACTTTAAATTGAAATACGATTTTTCTTTCTTGAATTTTTCGAATAACAAGATAAACAATAAAAGCTAATACAATAAAAATCAGTGGAAGCATTTGCCACACACAAAGCACAACATTATATGCTTGTCCTCTAGAAAACCATAGAACAAAATCAGCATACATTACCCAAAGTAAAATCACATTTACTATAAGCACATAAGGATATTTATGTAAAATTCTGCAGAGAAGATTTATTGTGCTACACTCCTTTTGACAGTATCCATCACCACATCTTCGAGTAGCATTTTGATAATTACTGTCAATAGTCATATATTTACATCGAGTACTGATTGTCTTTCCTGCCATTTTTCCCACAAGGTACAAAAGAGCAAAAATAGTGTTAAAAAGAATAAATCCAGTTAATGCTATTGTAAATACCAAACGGTAAGCAGACGTCTCCGCCATTCCCTTAAATATACCTGCTTCAAATGTAATACCACCGGAGAAAGCAAGCACAACAGCTGAAAATATTGTAAGCGTAGTAATTGATGATATTTTATTATTTTCAAGTTTATCATCTATTTTATCCAGTTGCTTTTTAGCTTCAGTAGTAATAGGTCTAATATTATTAACAGCTGTAGAAACCTCATTAATCTTTTGATTAATTTCGTCTATTTCTGCACGTTTGATGTCTGTAGATTTTGAATTACTATCCGTTAATCCAATTTCAGCACTAAATTGAGATTTTATGAAATTATATCGTCCGATTTCAAGTTTTATATGGTCTGAGAACTTTTTATAACTAACTGATGCGTTCTTTAAATTAGCATCATCAATATTTTGAGAGAGAAGCTCAGAGAGCCTTTTTCCTAACTCGTTGAGATTTTCGCCCAATATTTCCAAAACTTCAGTGTCAGAATTTTTGGATATAATTGACTGAACTTTATAAAAGATATCTGAGTAACTATGCCTATAATCATTGGCATATATTTTTTTTAGTTTTTCTATCCACATATCTAATGTTGATTTCTCTTTAGCAAATTCGGCATTACATAACTCATCAATTAATGAACCAAGCTCTTCAGTTTTTTCTTGATCTGTCACAAACTCTCACCGCTTTCGTAGTAATTTTCGATCGACCTGTATGGTATAAGCGACCTATCACCAAAGACTTGATGATTGTATTTCCACGGGTCTTGAGAATGCGATATATCGACTAAATCCCATGTCGATTTCGGTGCATATTTCAATAATATTTGATTAACGATTGATAGTTCTTCAGAAGAAAGAAACACCGAACATTGTTGCTTAGGTAGTGCAGAAGAAGAATACCCCGCAAATTCATAGTATACATTAGGTATAACCGGTCCTAGTTGCCACGCATAAAAATCGTCAGAAATAAGTCGAGTGTGTCTTATACGACAGTTTTCACCTTGAATGAAATAGAGCAATTTTTGTAGTTTTAAATTCGTAATAAGGATGTTATGAGCATGGCACCAATTAATAACATACGAAGCGATTTCGTGAGCGTCATACATACCATTACCTCCAAAGAAAATAATTACTAAAATTATATCATAGTATTTTAGTGTTATAGAAATGTATTCATAAATAAACTCTAATTAATTATAAATTATTTTATGCAAAAACTCAAATTTTTTTCATAACGAATTGTATATTGACTTGCATTAAACTCAGATTTGCTTTCTGAACACAAACAAATACTCGTGTGCTATAAGTAAAAAATTATATTTTACACTATTTGTTTTCCAATATCCCGATGCTTTGCAGTTGTGCTGTTCTTTGATAATCAATTCTTTAAGAGTAAATCCGGCATCTTGGAAAATTTTCATAACATCAAAAGACATCGGTATCATACAGCCTTTTTGGCGTGTATCACCCATAAGAACTGCACAGAACTTATCCTTTTTTAGAACACGATAACTTTCAGCCGCAACCTTTTTCATTTCCTCAAGAAAATCCTTTACCTTTAACAAAGACAAATCTTCAGGAATATCCTCGCTGTATTGAATAATATCGGCATATGGCGGATGTGTGCAAATCAGGTCAATACTTTCATCCGAAAGAAAATCTAAATTTCTTGCATCGCCCTTACGGATATAAACTTTTCCGTTTGCGCCTTCATGCTCAAAATCTATTTTTTCTTTGCACCTGTCAAGTGCAACATCATTGACATCAACGCCGATAATATCACGGTTCAAAAGCTTTGCTTCAACGAGGGTTGTCCCGCCTCCGGCAAATTGGTCAAGAACGACATCGCCCTCTTTTGAATATCTTAATATAATATTTCGTGGAATATAGGGTGACCAATTTCCACGCCATTTTGCATCGTGAGTTGCCCAATCGCCACGCTTTGGGAAAGACCAATGTGTAGTCATTTCCAGCTCAAAATCATCAGGTTCCCATTTTGTAATTTTCTTTGCCATTATTTAAAAACCTCTGTAATTATGCCATTTTCCATATCGTTGATATTGTAAACGTGTTCCATAACATCAAAGGTTTCTTCAAGATTATGGCGAGCACTTGTCCAACCTTTTCCGTCGGTAAACCATACAAAAGTAAAACCGTCAATTGTATCGGTTTCGAGAGCAAGTGTTTTGTAACTGCGTGCTGTTTCGTTTAATTTGCTTCCGCCGCTGCCGTAAAAATTAGTTTCGATACCATAAATCATATTAGGAATCTTAACAACAAAATCAAAACGCTTTTCTGTTTTTCCCTGATTTGAAATAGCCGAAAGATCTATGTCCCATTTGTCGGTAATCTGATGAATATACATTTCTTTGAAATATGACTCATCTTTGACAAAACCTGCTTTTTGGATAAAACTTTCAACTAAGTTTTCCATCAAATGACCGCCACGATTTTTACGACCGTTGGAGTCAAGACCTGTTTCAACACCCGTTGCATAGTCCACCAAATTGTTGACTATATGATTTTCTATTAAATCAAAAAGCCCGGTTTTACGCATAAATACCTTATATTGCTCGACCGAAAGATTAGGATTCTTAAAATTATATGTATAGTCTCCGTCACCGTCAATCGCATATATTTCATTTGACCTAACCGCCAAAAGCAAAGGTATACATTTCAAAGTTTCCGGATATTTGTTTATCAGGTTTTCAAAATCTGTTTCTATGTTATTAGAGCCGATAAGTGAGTTCAAAATATTAAGTTCAATTTTAATATTATCGACATTCCTATGGACCTTATCAAAATCTATATAATAACCATAGTCTGCAATACTATCACGAAAACCTAATAACCATTCGCTAAAGTTTCTATTATTCATTTCTAATCTCCTTAAAAATTACTAATAAGCAATTCCTTAATTTTTCCTCTTGCTTCACTATTGCAGTTAATCATTCGAGTTGCTTCAACTCGCTTAATTCTATGTGCTGAATAAATGTTATCAAAGAAATCATCTTCGGTGTTTGAATTCTTCGGATCGGAATTACTAATTACAATCTTTGCACCCTTTTTATCCATTTCATCAACAAATTGTGCAAGCTCAATCTGTGCGTCATCATTAAACAAATTCTCTGTATATGCGGTAAACCTTGCTGTGTCTGTAATAGGTCTGTATGGCGGATCAAAATAAACAAAGGTGTTTTTGTCAATAAAATCAGACGACTCTCTGTAATCTCCGCATACAATAGTAACTTTTTGCAATTTCTCCGATACGGCTCTTAAATTGTTTTCATCACAAATCATCGGATTTTTGTATGCTCCCATAGGAACGTTGAATAATCCCTTTTTATTTACTCGGAACAGACCGTTGAAGCAAGTCTTGTTAAGGAAAATCATCAGTACCGCTTTTTCGATATTGATATTTTCATTGCCATTTACTTTCAAGTCGTTAAAACGTTCACGTTTTTGCATATAATATGCCTTGCGATTGTCTGTGTCTAACGGAATAAAGTCGTTCTGCATAGCGTGAAGCATTTTAATCAAATCATCTACATCATCACGGATAATTCGGTAAGTGTTGATAAGTTCTGCATTGATATCACTGATATAAACATCTTTCAAATTATATCTGCTGAGAATATCAAACAAAACGGCACCACCGCCAACAAATGGCTCAGCATACTTGGTTATTTTGCCGGTTTCAAAAGGATAGTAGTGCTCAATTTCTTTAATAAGCTGACCCTTACCGCCTGCCCATTTCAAAAAAGGTTTAACTGCTTTTTCTTCGGTTCGATTATATCGTGTGCTCCTTGCATCTGTGGGCTTTTCGGCGGAAGAAGGAATAATCCACATATTACCGACCATAGTCGCATCTTTAATTCTTTGTTCAGAGCACAAAACTGCCACTCTTCTTTGTGAAATACCCCATTTATCGGCGGCTTCTCTTGCAGACATATATTCCATAAAAATCTCCCATGTATTTCGCGCTTTTACTTGTACAATATTATATTCTAAATCTCGAATAATAGCAATACCATTTCAAAGCAAAACATTTGTTAAATGCAAAAAAAGGCTTCTGCCCAAAACAGGGCAAAAGCCTTAAAAATTATGCGATTTTGGAGGTTAGTTGCAAGCCGAGGGGGACTATTTCATCTGCCCGAAAACACGTTTTTGAAAAAAGTGTTGCAAAAGCGGTTGTTCAAAAAGTACCAAGTCCCGAAACCTGCATAAATACTGGGTTTTTCGGCACATCTAAACCAAAGGGGACTACTCCCACTCGACAAATCCTATTATATGGGACTGTATTTTCTATGTTTTCACGGATAAATTATTCGCAAATTTGTTAATGCTTCACCTGTTATTTTTGGCCGCGCAATTTCTTAGTATCAAAATAGTATCACAAAAGGCGGAGAAATGCAACCACATTCCCCGCCTTTTCCAAATCACTTCTCATTTTTCTTTAATACTATTCTTTGATATGTTCTAAGCGATTCCCCTCTTGGTCAAACAATTCATATACTTCATACTTGCCAGTTCCAGTCCCATAAAACAAGTGATAACCGTTTATATCTAAAGGTGTCAACTCTTGATTTTGATAGGTAATAGCGGCTACATCTTCGTCATAAGCGACAGCCATCACAACATATTTATCACTTTTATCATACCAAGAAACCAATACTTGCGTTCTAAGGTCACCACTGTCGAGCTTTTGAGGTATTTCAATATTTAGAGAGCCATTCATTTCAACAACGCTATAAAAAATACTGTTTTTTTGTATGATAGCGTTCTGGAGTTCATTATTATTATTTTTGTTAGTATATATTACTACAATAAGATTTTCATCAATTTGTTGGGAGGTTAAGATTTCGCCTACTTCAAACGGATATTTTATTCTGTTAAGTGCAGTATCAATACTTTTAGGAAAGTATATAAAAGAACCAATTACCACACTTAAAAAGATAAATAGTCCAATAAAAATTAGTTTTCTGTTTTTCATGTGCGGCCTCCAATGGGAATTTATCGTTTACATTATAACAGTAAAATTCCCTGCTGACAAGTACAAAACGGGAGGGCACCCCATAGAGTGCCCTCCTGCTGTCCGTTACCTCGCCCCCCGTCTAAACCTCCGCTTTGCTTTCTTCTGCTCCCGCTCTTGCGCCTCCCGGCGCTTTGCGTCCTCCACAGCTCGCTCTACTTCCTCCGGGCCGAAAGCCCGCTTGACCCGCTCAAAGTCGGCAACAGCACCCCGCAGGGCCTTGTTCTCCAACTTCGTTTCCTGCAAGCGGTCGGACAACCGCTCGTTTCCTTCCCTGGCCCGTCCATAGTCTCCCTGCAACCGCTCATACTTCCTCTTCAACTCGACATAGGCCCGGTACAGGGAACGCAGCACCTTGACGATCTGCGCCAACAGGGGCTTGGCTTTCTTCTCCCGGTAGGACTTGGCGCTTTCCAGCGGCCCAGGCTCCGGTAATATCCGCTCCGGGTCATCGGAGAACTGCGCCGCCAACTGCTCCATGTTCCTCACAGCCGGGGCCAGCTCCTTTAGGCGCTGTTCCTGCCGCTCCACCTGGCCCTGCTTCTTGGCCTTGACCGCCTCCAGCTCGGCAATCTCCTTGGCCCGCTGTTCTTTCTTGTAGTCCATCACAGACAGGTGCTTGTCGTGGGTGCCCTTGTCCTCCCACTCTATCCCGTGGCGCTCCATCACGGCGGCAAGCTGTTCCTTTTCAGAGCGTACCCACTGGCTCCACTCCGTGTCGCCCCTGGTGCCGCCCTTGAATCCCTGGGCCGCTAACGCCTGTTTCAGCGATACCCTTGTGTCCAGGCCTCGCTTGCTCCCGGTGGTGAACGGTACGAAGTCGATGTGCAGATGGGGTGTGGCCTCGTCCATGTGGAGGTGGGCGGAGAACACCCGGAGCTGGGGGTTGCGCTCCTGGAAACCTCTCATGTACTCGTCCAGCACCGCCGCCGCAAGCTGGCCGTCCTCGCCCTCGGCGCTCATGTCGTCCTTATTGCCCACTTGCAGGATGATTTCATGGAACGGCTTTTCCTGCTTGCTGGAACGTATCTTTTCATAGTAGTCCTCGATTTTGCGGTCTGCCCTGGTCTGCTTGTCATTGTACCGCTTGAGGGCCTCGTCAAAAAGCTCATGGAAAACCGTCTTGATATTTTCGTGGCAGTAGGTTATATTCAAGTGGGAGCGTGACCGGTCGGTGTTCTTGGCGTTGAACGCCCTGCTGTTGTGGTTCACCGAACCCTGCCCCACCATTGCGCTAATCGTCCTTTTCAAATCAACACTCCTTTCGCCGCGCCAGCGGCGGCCTTTGTTACTTTCTGCGAAAGTAACTCAAAAGCACTTTTGACAGCCTTGCGGCCATCAAAAGCGCATTTGCGCCCTACGGGGTGGAGTGGGGGCGTTGCCCCCGCCGTCTGCGGACGGCTCCCCCAGCAGGGCTGCCCTTTGAAAAGGGCACCCTGCACCCCGCCTAAACTTTGACACTCGCCGTTTGAATTAAATCGAATTTGATTATTAAAAGCATATACGATTATTACATAAAGCATAACATAGTAATAATAATCAAAGTTTTCATTTGTGTGTTTTTGATTAAAATCCGCACGAAGTCTTAAATATCCTTCTCTGTTATAATTACCAAGTCCTTTGCTGCTTTCACAGCCGTAGTAGTCATAACCGTGTTTACTTACAAGTGACAAGTTATACTTTTCTATAATTTCATAAATCCATTCTAAAACAGATTCTTTATCAAGATTCTTAAATGTATTATATAAGTAAAGTAGGTTTTCATTTAGATCATTATAAATAACCCGGTCGCAATCAACATTGACACCAACATTACATCCACCGCAAAACAAGTCTACAAACACATCTATGTCTTTTGGAAAAAGCGGCAATATTTGAGGTAACAATTTATATTTGCCGCCGGTATAATTAAGCGGTGATTGTATCATCTAATTTACTCCTCGTCAAAACAAATACACAAAAATAATCTTTCGGCATTTTCTGAAATGTCAGATTTTCCAGTTGTAAATGCTTTGTAGCTTTCTTCAAAAACCTTTACAGTTCCTTTTTGACTCAGAATTCTCATAATATCATCGTCAGAAATTTTTGCATTGGAACGGCAGTTGCCTTTTTCAGCCATATTGTTGTATGAAAGTAGAATGTATTTGGCTTTAATATCGTTTATCAGTGTTTCAAATGCTTTTGTTGCCCCGATTGTACAATATTTACTCTTCATTCCGCTTCTATCCATCTTCTTGGCGACACCAAAAACCTCTGGTTTTTCCCAACGTGCAACATTTTCAAGCAAATGATATGAATCACAATATTGTCTTGAATTATACGGCGGATCTATATAAACGAGGTCAGCCTCAATCCTCTTAACAAGGTTATTAGCATCCTCATTAAAACATTGATTTTTGGAATTATTATTTACTTCTGCCAAAGGAACATAAAGCTCTAATGCCCCTTCAAATTTTGCACCTTTTCTGTATGCATCGTAATGCCCGCAGGTTACAGCAATTTTATCCATTGCATACAGTAACGATGTAATTAAAATTGCTCTTTCTCGATTATTTAAATTGCCTTTTTTATAATTTCGTTCTATATCCTCTCGAATATATCCGATTTTAGCGCAATCTTTTTTACTGAAATAGGTATCTGCAAAATTGCGTGTCATATAATTTTCCCCACAATTAGTTTTTGCATTGTACCTAACAACATAATCAATTATTTTTTGTTGGTCATAGCTTTCAGCACCAAACCAAGCAAAATTGCAAATATAGTTGCTATACATCAAATCATTTGTAATAAGTGTCTTATCTGCAAAAGCAGAAGAAACTGCACCAGTTCCCGCAAAAATATCTGCAACTGTTTCAATATCGGCGCATTCATCATTTACAACGCTGGTAATAAACGAAAGCAACTTATATTTATTTCCTAAATAACGTCTATTGTTTATCAATGAGGTTTTATATGTTGTTTCAGTTACACTCATTGTAATTCCTCCGCTGATTTGTTCTAACTTAATTATAAATTAAATATCGTCCATTAAATCGGACTGGATTCAAATATCTTTAAAAAACTCGGAAAGTGTTACATCTAAGCCGTTTGCGATTTTTTCAATATTGACAATTGAAATATTACGTTTACCGAGTTCAACGCTTGCAAAATAAGTTCTGTCCATACCTATTTTTTGAGCAAATTTTTCTTGACTCAATCCGGTATGACTTCTTAACTCTCGTATTCTATTACCAATTTTATCTGTAATCATAATGCACCCTCGATATTAAATTGCACATACCGCAGACTATATTTATACAGTTTAATTATATGTTTAATCCGCAAATAAGTCAACTGTTTTTAAGCAACAAAAAATCGGCAGGGATTGCTCCCTGCCGTCGTTGTGTTTATACCTTGTAAATTATATCTGCATTTACAATTTCCGTCGCAATATTACGAATATTATTCATCTTCTGCACCCAAAATATCGTATCGGTGTTTCAAGCTTTTTAGTTCAAGTGCAAGCTGCAATAACCCTGCCAATGACAAAAACCCCGTACTGACTTTAATCCGTCAGTACGGGGTTTAATGTTAATATGGTGTTTTTGCGAGCCACAAGATATTACTTTTTACTCACAAACCACTCGATACACACGATAAAATGTGCCGAAGCAGAATCTTATCAAAATCTTATCAACGGGCTCTTTGAAAACCTTGAAACCCTTGATATTACTAGGGTTTCAGACTTTTTCGATTTATTCCCACTCGACGGTGCCGGGGGGTTTGGAGGTTATATCGTAAACTACGCGGTTTACGTGTTTTACCTCGTTTGTGATACGATTTGAAACCTTGGCGAGAATATCGTACGGTATCTTCGCCCAATCGGCTGTCATAAAGTCGTCGGTTGTTACGGCGCGGATTGCCACAAGGTTATCGTATGTGCGGTGATCGCCCATAACGCCTACCGTATTGACTCCCGGAAGCACACAGAAGAACTGTGCGAGGTTTTTTTCATAACCGTTCTTCGCCATTTCATCGCGCAGCACCCAATCGGCATTTTGGAGAACTTCAATCTTTTCCTTTGTTATCTCGCCGATAATTCTGACACCGAGACCGGGGCCCGGGAACGGCTGACGCCATACAAGCTCGTGCGGAATTCCGAGCTTTTCGCCTACAGCTCTGACCTCATCCTTAAACAGGCTTGAAAGAGGCTCAATAACGTCGATGAATTCAACGTCGTCGGGCATTTTGACCTTATTGTGATGCGTCTTGATTTTATCGGCGTCGCCCTTGCCGGACTCTATGCAGTCGGGGTATATGGTGCCCTGTGCAAAAAATCCCTTCTCGGCCTGTTTTCTTATCTCATCCCAGAACACCTTGTAAAATTCCGTGCCTATGATTTTTCTCTTCTGCTCCGGGTCGGATACTCCTTTAAGAGCATTTATAAAATGGTCCTGACAGTTTACGCGCACGAAATTCATATCGAACAGCGAAGTGAATGTCTTTTCGACGAAATCGCCCTCGTTCTTACGCATAAGTCCCTGGTCAACAAAAACGCAGGTGAGCTGTTTGCCGACGGCGCGAGAGAGAAGTCCCGCCGCGACCGAGGAATCGACACCGCCCGAAAGGCCGAGAATAACCTTTTTGTCTCCGATTTTTTCGCGAAGGCTCTTTACGGTATCGTCAATAAAGCTGTCCATCTTCCAGTCGCCGTGACAGCCGCAAACATTATACAGAAAATTGTGAAGAATTTTAAATCCGAACTGCGTGTGAGTTACCTCGGGGTGGAACTGCACGCCGTATATTTTCTTTTCTTCGTTTTCATAAGCTGCTATCGGGCAGGCTTCCGTTTTTGCGGTTATTTCAAAACCTGACGGCATCACTTTAACTCTGTCCGTATGGCTCATCCAAACTACGCTCGTTTCATCAACGTCGGCAAAAATCTCAGACTGTTTTTTTGTAACCGTAAGGTCGATTTTGCCGTATTCGGACTGTTCCGCAGTCTCAACATTGCCGCCGACCATCCACGAAATAAGCTGGCAGCCGTAGCATATGCCGAGTACGGGTATTCCGAGCTCCAAAATCTCTTTTGTGTAGTGCGGCGAACTCATATCAAACACGGAGTTAGGTCCGCCGGTAAAAATAATACCTTTGTAATTGCCCTCTTTGATTTCGCTGAGCGGTGCGGTATACGGCAGTATTTCCGCATAGACATTGTTGTCGCGTACACGCCGCGCAATCAGCTGATTATACTGACCGCCGAAATCGAGTACAAGTATTTTCTCCATAATATCCTCTTAATTATCTGTAAATTATAGCTTCTCTCTCAGGTCCGTTAGATACCATATTTATCTTGTGGCCGAGTTCCTTTTCGATGAATTCGACGTATTCCTGTGCCTCACGCGGAAGCTCCGAGAAATTGCGAATACCCTTTATATTGCAATGCCAACCCTTTAATGTGGTAAATACCGGCTTTGCCTTTTTAAGAAGCGAGGTGTTCGGGAAATCCTTTGTGATGTCATCGCCTATTTTATAAGCTGTGCAAACCTTGATTTCGTCAAGATACGAAAGGCAGTCAAGAGCGGTCATGGCAATCTTTGTGGCGCCCTGGCACTCAACGCCGTAACGTGTCGCAACGCAGTCAAACCAACCGATTCTTCTCGGTCTACCGGTGGTAGCGCCGAATTCGCCTTTATCGCCGCCGTGAATTCTGAGCTCCTGAGCCTCGTCCTCATCAAGAATCTCCGAAACAAATTCACCTGCACCTACCGCTGAAGAATATGCCTTTGTAACGGCTACAACCTCACTTATGAGATACGGGGGAATTCCGGCTCCGACAGCACCGTAGCCCGCCAAGGTTGAGGACGACGTAACCATGGGATATATACCGAAATCGGGATCCTTAAGCGTGCCGAGCTGACCCTCGAGGAGGATGTTTTTGCCCTGCTTTAAGGCGTCGCGTATAAATGCGTGCGTATCGCAGATGTACGGAGCTATCTTTTCCTTATATTCCATGCAGGTGTTGTAAAGCTCGTCCTCGTCAAGCAGCGGTTTATGATAAACGTGCTCAAGAATGAGATTTTTGAGAGTCACTATATTGTGAAGCTTTGCCTTTAACTCTTCGTCGTCAAACAGCTCGTTGCACTGAATACCTATCTTTGCGTACTTGTCGCTGAAGAACGGAGCGATACCGCTCTTTGTGGAGCCGAACGCGTTTTTGCCGAGTCTCTCCTCTTCATAGGTATCGAGAAGAATATGATACGGCATAAGTATCTGAGCACGGTCTGACACGAGAAGCTTCGGATTTACGCCTGCCTTTTTCACATCCTCAAGTTCCGAGCAGAACTTGTTTATATCAAGAGCGACGCCGTTGCCGATGACACAGGTAACATTGTCGTAGCAAATACCGCTGGGCATAAGATGCAATGCAAATCTGCCGTGTTCGTTTATAATGGTGTGCCCTGCATTTGCACCACCCTGAAAACGAACAACTATGTCTGCTTCACTCGCAAACATATCCGTAATTTTACCTTTGCCCTCGTCGCCCCAGTTGGCGCCGACAATTGCTTTTACCATTAGAGTTTCCTCCTTAAAAATTACGTGCCCGAATGCCGAAACGCAAAACGGACAACTTATTAAACATACATGATATATTATATATTACACATCGCATTATGTCAACGAAAAGCGGAATTTTAAGTGTGTTTTCGGACACATATCAAATCGCATAAAAAAGGAGCTGTAAGCACATTGTTACAGCTCCGCTTTCAGCATTGTTTTTTATTTTCTTTTGCGTTTTACCGTAATCGCAACAGCCGCCGCGGCAATGCACAAAACGGCAGGCGCCGATCCTATCGCCGCATACTTTCCCGAGGTCTTAGGAATTTTTCCGGCCTTTACCGTTTTGCCCTCCGATGAGACGGTTCCATCGGTTGCCGCCGGCATCAAAGCTGCTTCGGATAAGTCAATCGAAGAGCTTACGGCCGACAAATCAATGTGCTGATTATTGGCATCGGTTGAGAAATCGACATTTATCGGGAAGTCGGTTTTGCCGGTCGCTCCGTCGTTCACCTTAAAGGTTATGGTGGCAACCTCGCCGCCGAGCGGCGCGGTGTTTTTCCAAACTGCGTTTATTTTAACCTCGCCTGCCGTGCTTGAATTTGTGGCGCTGACGTCTCCGCTCGAATACTCGGCGGAAACATACGTGAGCAATTTTGTATCGTATTTAAGTGTAAACGAAAGCGTCCCGAGTTCCGTATTTTGCGGAAGGTAAATTTTTACGGTGACGACCGAATCCTTTGCTTCAGCCGAAGAAGTGAGCTTAAACGGATCCGCCGCAAGCACGGGAAATGCGGTAACAAGTAAAATAACAGCCGCAATCAGTACGGAAAGCACTTTTTTATTTAACGCCTTTTTCATTACAGTATACTCCCTTTCGATTCTCGCTTGCCGAAGCAGGCGAGAGCTTAACTCCATTGTTGAATTATACCATTTTATACGCGCTGTGTCAAATATTTTTAAGCAAAATGCGTATAAACGCACATACAAGAAGCCGTTTGAAAGGAAATTTCACGCTCGAACGAGCAGCCGCATTCTCAAAGCCTTCAGGCGTTATCACCCGTGAAATTTTCAAGTACGGTGCCGACACAGCTTTCCTCTTCGAGAGCAGCCGAGTATTCGGGGCAGACATTACCCCACTTCACGCTTGTGTTGCGAAGCGTAACGTTATCGGCAAATCGAAGATAAAAACCGGCATTTTTATGCTTTTCGACCTCTTTATTAAACCCCGGGCGCATATCGTAAAGACCGCAGTCCCACTTTGACGTTTTTGAGAGAGTTACGTCAACGTCCGAGAAAACTACGTTTTCAATTTTGTTTTCCGCCGTACCGCATATCATAACTCCGTTTTCGCCGACGCAGGTTATGTTGCGGTAAGATACGTTTTTGATATGGCCTGCCCTTGTGTTTTCGTCGCGGTCAAACGCGGTTATGACTATCGGCTCGGCAGTCCCCCACCAATCGGGGCAAAAGCGGCGCGTACCTATTATAATGTCGGAATATTTGACATTTTCGACATTGCCGCCGTCGCGTATCTGAATTGAAAGACCGCGGTTGCTGCGCGAAATAACACAGTTTGAAACTATTATGTTTTTGAAATCGCCGACGCCCTCCGTGCCTATTTTTATCGCCGCCGAGGTTGAAATCAGCGTGCAGCCCGTTATCAGTATGTTTTCGCACGGTCCGTATTCGGAATTGCCTTTTGAAGTTTTAAGGCAGATGCAGTCGTCGGCGCACTCTACGTGGCAGTCGCAAATACGCACGTTGCTGCAGTGGTCGGGATCTATGCCGTCCGAATTTGCAACGTCGAGGTCGTTTAATATGTGAATTTTTGATATTAAAACATCGTCGCAGCCTGCCGGATGAAGCGTCCAAAACGGTGCATCGACCACAGTGAAATCCTCAAACACAATATGGTTGCAAGCCTCAAAATACATAACCGTGGGACGCGGATAAAAGTCGCCGGTGACATAGTATTTGTCTTTTCTCTTTACAAAGCTGTGACCGTTTGCGTCGATTTTTCCGCCTCCGGTTATTGCGGCATTGTCCGCCTTATACGCATATATAAAGGCAAACGACGGCTTACCCGTAACGGGATTGCCTATAAGGGTATTTGTCTCATCGTTTATAAAATCGCAGGGACGAAAGTATCCGTTTATGTCTGAGGTTGCCTTTAAAACCGAGCCTTTTTGCAAATGCAGCTCAACGTTTTTCTTCATTATGACCGAGCTTGAATAATACGTTTTTCCGCTCTCAAGCACAACCGTTCCGCCGCCGTTTTTTTCGGCCTCGTCAATGGCGGACTGTAAAGCGCGTGAATCGTCGTTTTTTCCGTCGCCGAGAGCGCCGTAGTTTTCCGGAAAGTAAAATTTCATTTTATCACCTTTAAAAATTCCGCACACGAGCTTTGCTGTCGTATGCGGAAAAATTTTTATTTTGCATATAAGGAAAGAGCCTTTTGCATAGTCTTATTGGCAACGGGAATTGCCACAGATGAGCCTCCGCCGCCGTTTTCGACAACAACCACTATCGCAAGCGGGAGATCCTCGCGCTGTGAATATCCGACAAACCAAGCGTGAGGCTTTGCACCGCCGGTTTCCGAGCTTACTTCCGCCGTTCCGGTCTTACCGCACATTTTAAGGTTGGGGAACTTACTGTCGCTGTAATAATTCTTGACATTTGAGCGAAGCATATCGTTCATCTTTGATGCGGTATCCGATGAAATAAGCTGAGTTGCCGCGCCGGGCTTTGCTTCATAAATCGTTTTTCCGGTCTGCGAGGTTATTTTGCCGACAAGATATGGCGGCACGGATGAGCCGCCGTTAGCCACCGCGCCTGCAATAGTTAACATCTGGCACGGATTTATGCGAGTGGTGTACTGACCTATACCTGCCCAGCCCACGTCGAGGTCCGACGCACCGGTCACGTTGAACGAACTTTTTGCGAGCCTTATATTGCCTACATACATCTGATTGCCGAGCCCCAGCTCCTTTGCCGTGGCCATAAGCTTATCGGGTCCGAGTTCTATCGCAATCTGCGCAAATGCGCTGTTACAGGACACATTGAGAGCCTTTTCGAAATCCACGGTTCCGTGAACCCCGAGGCACTTAACCGAGCTGCCGCCGACCTTGTATTCGCCCGTGCATTTGAATTTTTGCGAATCGATATCAGGCAAATTTTCAATGGCACAAATCGAGGTTATCATTTTAAATGTCGAGCCGGGAGTATAAACGCCGGAGAAAAACCTGTTTAAATAAACACCCTCGTAGGCACCTGTCTTATCGTTATTTATGCTTGAGACGGGTTTATTTGCAATATCGTAAGACGGGCTTGATACAACGCATAAAAGCTGACCGGTTTTGTAATTATAAACGCCGACCGTGCCTTTGTTGCTTCCAAGAGCGCTGTATGCCGCCGCGCAGAGCTGCGCGTTTATTGTGAGATTTACGTCGTTGCCCTTACCGTATTTTTTCAGGTTGTATATACCGTCAACGAAATTATAGCCGGTTATGACGTCCTTATACGATGTCTGAACGCCCGTCGCTATATAGCCCTCAGAGTCGCCTACCGTGTGCATGGTTGCGGTTCTTACGGTTTTGTCGCTGTTATAAACGCGCTTACCGTCCTTTGTTTCCGCAAGCACCGCTCCGGTTTCATCCTTAATGCTGCCCGCAACCGACAGCGTACCTGATGAATACAGGTGCCTGTTTGCCTTTTTCATAGCCCACGAATCGGCGTTCGTGTAAAATGTGTAAAACAACACAATGAGCCCTGCTAAAAATGCTGCTATAAACACATAGAGCACCCAGGCTCTTTTTGACATGGTTTTCATTGTTTCACACTCCCTTTCGGCAGATTTAATTTAAGACTTTGCCACCGCTACCTTATCGTACCGTTTGTACGTCTTGACATCAATGGCCTTTATAAATGCCACAAGTCCCCAGCAGCACATCATACTCGAGCCGCCTCGGCTGATAAACGGCAGCGTAACGCCCGTCCACGGAAGAAGATCGGTAACGCCGAACACGTGCAGAGCCGCTTGGAAAAGAAGAAGGCCCGACGCCGCGCACGCAGCAATAGCGTAAAAAGACGAGCGAGCCGCCACAGCATAGCGTATACTGTAAACCACGAGGGCGACAAAGGTCAAAAGCACGGCAAATGCGATAATAATTCCGAATTCCTCACATACCATTCCGAACGCCAAGTCCTCTGTGGCTGCGTATACATCTCTCAGCTTGCCGTTTCCTATTCCGAGTCCGAAAAGCCCGCCGCTGACGGAATATATGAGAAGTCTCGCCTGCTGATAGCCGCGGTCGTTTGCATACTCCCAAACATGGCGATATGTTTCAAAGCGTTTTGCGACATACGGCTTAAACGTAAGCACAAGACCGCCGCCGCCGAGAGCTGCCGCGCATACAAGAAATATTGTCTTTATATCTCCCGAGCGCAGGAATGCCATTATTAAGAATGTAAAGAAGAATATAAGAGCCGTACCGAAATCCTTCATAAGGAACAGACAGCCTATACAGGAAAGCGCAAACACAAGATATTTTGTAAGGCTTCTCGTTGATTGCAGGTATTCGAGCGTAGCCGCACCTACAAAGACAAAGCCTATCTTCACTATTTCCGACGGCTGTATTGAAACGCCGCCTATTCTTATCCAGTTGTATGCACCGTTTATATTGTGCGCCAAAAGCCTTGTGGCAACAAGTACGATAACGGAAGCTATCGCCACCGGCATACGCAGCTTTACGACTCTTTCTATATCGCTGAGCACCCAAAGCATAACTATAAATACCGCAATACCCATAATCACCGCCGCAAGCTGAACAAACGCTTTGTCGGGATACACGCTTGTGGTGAGTGTAAGGCCTATTCCGGTAAGAAAAAACGCTATAAGCTCTATTTCAAAGCTCTTGCGGTGTAAAAATCCGCCGAAAAATATAAAATACGCCCATTCGATAGCTATATATGCACCGAATACAATATATAATGTAGTCAGCGGTATGTCGGGGCTGTTCATATTTATCTGAGCGGCGCAAACGAGCTGAAAAACAGTCATAATTATAAGCAGAATCAGCCAGTTTACAGGCTTTCTGTATTTTTTGGTTCTCGTCTTTTTTTGCTTTTTACGAGCATTTTCCTGAGCCAAAGATGCGTCCTCCGTTTCTTTGAATATGGCCTCTTCTCCGCTTTATTCGCGGAAAAGGAAGCTGTAATCGCCTATTGAAATAATGTCGCCGTCATACAGCGGGAATGCGCCGAAAACCTCTTCGCCGTTTAAAAGCGTACCGTTTTTGGAATTGAGGTCCGCAACATACCAGCCGTCCTTTGCGGGATAGACCTCGGCGTGCTCGCCAGAGACGCTTTGCATCGGCAGGCATATATTACAGGTTCTGTCACGCCCTATAAGGCACGTGCCGTTTAAATAGAACGCGCTGTTATCGGCAAGATTTACAAGCCTTGTGGCGTTTGTGAAGTCAACCTTTTTACCGTCCTCAGCCTCCTCACTCTCAACGCCGTAGCCGTTTGAGGTGAACTTCATAACCGCGTTTCCGAACGAGACGGTGTCGCCGTCGATTATCTTGGCTGATTTTTTTATCTGCTCGCCGTTTACGTAAACTCCGGTTTTCGACTCGGTATCAAAGACATACCAGCCGTCTTTTCTGAGAGCCAGAACGGCGTGAAAACGCGATACCGTGCCGTACTTTCTGAGCGATATATCGCACGAGCGCGAACGGCCTATCGAGGTTTCCCAATTTCGTATCTCGATTTCGCTGTCGTCGGCAAGATTTATCAGCGTTGCCATAATCTCGCGGCGCGGTCTGAGCCTGAAAAGGGAAAAAATGCACCGGAGAAGTATTATAAGCGCAAGAAAAGCCAAAGCATATCGCGACAGGAATTCAAACTGAGTTAAAAATTGCTCCAATCGGCACACTCCCTTCAAATACATAATATATGTTAAGAATACATTTAAAACGCCGAAAAGTCAATAAAAATACTTTTGTTTTCCGGTTAGCATTATTTTCGCTCTTGCAAGTTTTTTCGTCTTTCTTGACAACGGCGCGCACGGATATTATACTTATTAAAATGCTAAAAATGGGGTGGTAGCTTTGAAAATGACCAAATCTCTCTACGGCAAAACCGCCGACGGAAAAGAAGTCTTTTCATTCACAATAAAAAACGAAAGCGGAGCCGAAATCGAACTGCTGAATTACGGCGCTACGCTCAATAAAATATCGGTTCCCGACAGAAACGGAGACTTTGCCGATGTGCTTGTCGGCTTTGACACCATGGAGGGTCAGCTGAGCTGTACGGACTCGCAGGGTCGCACCGTCGGAAGAGTCGCAAACCGAATTTCCGGAAACGGTATTACCATAGACGGCAAAAATTACCCGATAACAAAAAACATCGACGGTAAATTCACCCTTCACGGTAATCACGAATACGAAAACGCCGTTTGGAATTATGAAATACTCGGCGACGACAGCGTTAAATTCTCATATTTCAGCGCCGACGGCAACGAGGGCTTCCCGTCAAACCTTCAAAATGAAGTCACCTTCACGTTTACCGACAAAAACGAGGTCAAAATACACTATGACTGCAGACCCGACGGCAAGACTCCGATAAACGTCACAAACCACTCATACTTTAACCTCGGCGGATACGCTTCCGGCAACATCCTCTCTCACGAAATGCAGATTTTTGCAAAATACTTTACGCCGATGAACGAAGACAGCATCCCGACAGGCGAAATCAGAAGCGTTGAAAACACACCGTTTGACTTCAGAATACCGAAAAAGATAGGCAGAGACGTATCGTCTCCCGACGAGCAGCTTATAATAGGCAGGGGCTACGACCACAACTTCTGCCTCGAAAATTACACGGGTGCTCTGCGTGAATTCGCAATGGTTTACGACCCCGAAAGCGGCAGGAAAATGACGTGCTATACCGACCTTCCCGGAGTCCAGTTTTACATAGGCAACTATATGGACGGCTCGCAAATCGGTAAAGGTAAGCTGCCCCTCACTCACCGCTCCGGTTTCTGCCTTGAAACGCAGTACTACCCGAACGCTTTAAACAACCCCGATTTCATACAAAATCTGTTTGACGAAAACCATCCGTTCGTATCTGACACGGTGTATCGTTTTTCAGCCGAATAAGCCGCAAAGGAAAGGAAAACAAAAATGGCAGAAGGAAATAATACAAACAGTCTTGAGAGAATATTCCTCTCGGCTCTCGTATATAACCGCACGGGCGTGCTTTTGCGCGTCGCAAGTCTTTTTGCAAGACGCGGCTACAACGTAATAAGCCTTACCGTAGCCGAAACGGAAAATCCCGTATATTCAAGAATAACAATAGTATCCGACGTTGAGCCGCACAAATTTTTGCAGGTTGAGCGTCAGCTCTCAAAGCTTGAGGACGTAATAAAGGTGGTAAAGCTCAATGAATCGCGCCTTGTATCCTCCGAGCTCTTGCTTATAAAGGTTCACGCCACAAACAGCCAGCGCACAGCCGTGCTTAAAACAATCAACGGCTTCGGCGCAAAGGTAAAGGATATAGGCCACACAACAATAACTGCCGAGCTTACGGGTCTGCCGTCGCTTATCGACAAATTCATAGGCAAAATGACAAAGCACGGAATAATCGAGCTTTCACGCTCCGGTCTTACCGCGCTTGAGAGCGGCGATACAAACATAAAAGGAATCGAGGAATAACATAATGTCAATGACAATGACCCAAAAAATACTCGCGGCGCACGCCGGTCTTCAGTCGGTTACGGCAGGTCAGCTCATAGAGGCAAAGCTCGACCTCGTGCTCGGCAACGACGTAACCTCGCCCGTTGCCATAAACGAGATGGCAAAAAAGGGCTTTAAGGACGTATTTTCAACGGACAAAATAGCACTTGTTATGGACCATTTTACCCCCAACAAGGATATTAAATCCGCCGAAAATGTCAAACAGGTTCGTCTTTTCGCAAAGGAAAAGGGAATCAAAAATTTCTTTGACGTGGGAAAAATGGGTATAGAGCACGCGCTTCTTCCCGAGAGCGGTCTCGTTATTTCCGGCGACGCCGTTATAGGTGCCGACTCACACACCTGCACATACGGCGCACTCGGCGCGTTCTCTACGGGTGTGGGCTCAACCGATATGGCTGCCGGTATGATCTCCGGCAAGGCTTGGTTTAAGGTTCCGTCCGCAATTAAAGTTGTGCTCAGAGGCACCTTGCCCGAATTTGTCAGCGGCAAGGATGTAATTCTTCACCTTATCGGTAAAATAGGCGTTGACGGAGCGAGATACCGTTCGCTTGAATTCACGGGCGACGGTGTAGGTGCACTCTCAATGGACGACCGCTTCTGCATAGCGAATATGGCAATAGAATGCGGCGCCAAAAACGGAATTTTCCCGGTAGACAACAAAACTCTCGAATACATAAGCGGCAGGACCGACAGACAGCCTCGTATATTCGAGGCAGACGAGGACGCCGAGTATGACGAGACAATAGAAATCGACTTAAATAATCTGAAACCCACGGTTGCTTTTCCGCATCTTCCCGAAAACACTCACACCGTTGACGAAATTGAAAAAATCGACATAGATCAGGTAGTTATAGGCTCCTGCACAAACGGAAGAATAGAGGATATGCGCGCTGCCGCCTCCGTCTTAAAGGGCAGAAAGGTAAAGGACGGCGTTCGCGTTATAGTAATTCCGGCAACACAAAAGGTTTACCTGCAATGCATTAAAGAGGGCCTTACCGAAATATTTGTAGAAGCGGGCGCGGTTGTATCAACCCCGACATGCGGACCGTGTCTCGGCGGTCATATGGGCATACTCGCAAAGGGTGAAAGAGCCGTTTCCACCACAAACCGCAACTTTGTAGGCCGAATGGGACACCCGGAGAGCGAGGTTTATCTCGCGAGCCCCTTTGTAGCGGCGGCAAGTGCCGTTACGGGCTATATATGCTCACCCTCGCAGCTCAGGTAAGAAAGGAACGATTTATATGAAGATACAGGGCAAAGTTCATAAATACGGCGACCATGTGGATACGGACGTCATAATTCCGGCAAGATACCTCAACTCCTCCGACCCTAAGGACCTTGCGGCTCATTGTATGGAGGATATAGACAAGGAATTTGTAAATAACGTAAAAGAGGGCGACATAATAGTTGCCGGCGTAAACTTCGGCTGCGGCTCCTCAAGAGAGCATGCTCCGCTTGCCATAAAGGCGGCTGGCGTTTCTTGCGTAATCGCCAAAAACTTCGCAAGAATTTTTTACAGAAATGCGCTCAACATAGGTCTGCCGATTCTCGAGTGTCCGGAGGCAGGCGACGAAATCGAGCAGGGCGACGAGGTTTCGGTGGATTTTGACAGCGGCGTAATAACCGACAACACCACGGGCAAAAGCTACCGGGCAGAGCCGTTTCCGCCGTTCATACAGGATATAATCAAAAAAGGCGGACTTCTGTCGTCGCTTAAATAATCATAAAATCGGGCTGTAAAGAAATTTGTTTTTTATAGTCCCTTTTATTTTAAATTTCTTATGAATTTGTTCACATATTATTTTTAAATGTACTTTATAATTTCTGATTATAAGAGGTTTGAAAGGGTGGTATTTTATGCCAAACGAAAAAATACTCGTCGTCGATGACGACACCAATATCTGCGAGCTTTTAAGGCTCTATCTCGAAAAAGAGGGCTACGTCGTAAAAATAGTTAACGACGGTGTGTCGGCAATAAATGCATTCAAGCAGGAAAATCCCGACCTCACACTGCTCGACATAATGATACCGAAGCTTGACGGCTGGCAGGTATGCCGTGAAATCAGAAAATTCTCGGACAAGCCGATAATTATGCTCACCGCCAAGGGCGAGACCTTTGACAAGGTTCTGGGTCTTGAGCTCGGCGCGGACGACTATGTTACAAAGCCCTTTGACACAAAAGAGGTTGTGGCAAGAATAAAAGCCGTACTTCGCCGCACCGCTCCCGCTTCCGACACAAGCGACGTCAAAGAGGTAAATTACGACAAGCTCTCGATAAACCTTACAAATTACGAGATGAAGGTCAACGGAGTATCCGTAGACACTCCTCCGAAAGAGCTCGAGCTTATATATCATCTCGCCTCAAATCCCAACCGTGTATTTACGCGCGACCAGCTTCTTGACGAGGTATGGGGGTTTGACTACTACGGCGACTCAAGAACGGTAGACGTTCACATAAAGCGTCTGCGCGAAAAGCTTGAGGGCGTTTCCGACAAATGGGAATTGAAAACCGTTTGGAGCGTAGGCTATAAATTTGAAACTAAGGACTGATAAGAATGCAGCAGAGCGTAAATGCGCGTTTTAAAACGGTATTGCACCGCACCTACCGCAAATTCAGTCATCAGTCACTGTTCACTAAATTTCTGTCGGTATTTGTGGCAATGGTACTCATATGCTTTTTGCTTTTGGGAGTAACGCTCGGCGTGTTCCTCTCGAATTACTGGTCAAGTCAAAAAGAACAGCTTCTCTCCTCTAACGCAAAAAACATAGCGAACACTACCTCATCTGTTCTCTCATCAAGAATTCAAACCGATGCCTCCGGCTCGATAGCGATGATATGCAGTAACCTCTCGATGATTTCGGACGCTATCTCGGCTGATATTTACATAACCGATACCTCGGGCAACATAATATTGTGCAAGGACGTCATAACACAGAATTACAGTATCTCAAACAACGGCAGATGCAGTCTGCACGGCGGCTACACAATACCTCAGGAGGTAATCGACGAGGCGAAAAAGGGCGACTATTTTGCAAAGACCACCTTAAACGGCGTCTATATGAAAAAGCAGCTTGTCGCGGCGGAGCCGGTAAAGGTCGGCGAAGAAACCGCAGCAGTTGTTTTTGCCGTGGCGCCTATGACGGCGGGCTTCACAAACTATGCGATGAATATCCTTAAAATGTTCATTTTTGCCTGTCTTATGGCTTTCTCGGTAGGCTTTATCGCGGTATATTTTCTCACCGCTTCTCTTATAAAACCACTCCACGATATGTCGGAGGCGACAAAAGCTTACGCAGAGGGCGATTTCGGCCCGAGAGTCAAGGTAAAGGGTGACGACGAACTCGCCGAGCTTGTGCGCGCATTCAATAAGATGGCATCGGATTTGTCGCTTCTTGAAAGCTCGCGGCGAAGCTTTGTGGCAAACGTCTCGCACGAGCTTAAGACCCCTATGACAACAATAGGAGGCTTCATAGACGGAATCCTTGACGGCACCATTCCCGAAAGTCAGCAAAAACACTATTTGAGCATTGTTTCCGATGAGACCAAGCGTCTGTCAAGGCTTGTTACGGCAATGCTGAATATGTCCAAAATCGAAGCGGGTGAATTAAAGCTGAACCCGAAGGCGTTTGACATAAGTGCGGAAATATTCAACGTGCTGCTGTCGTTCGAGCAGATAATAGAGCGCAAGCACATTGAAATATCCGGGCTTGACAGGCTTCATTCCGTAACGGTCACCGCCGACGAGGATATGATACATCAGGTCATATACAATCTTGTGGACAACGCGGTCAAATTCACGGAAAACGGCACCATAAGCGTATTTGCAGACGATGACGAAAACGCAACGCTTATAAAGGTAGTAAACACGGGCGCGGGTATTTCCTCGGAGGAGCGCGAAAAAATATTCGAGCGCTTCTACAAGGTTGATAAATCGCGCAGCTATGACGTCAAGGGTGCGGGACTCGGTCTTTATATATGCAAAACGATAGTCGAAATGCACGGCGGTTCGATAGGCTGCAACAGCGAAGAGGGTAAATACACCGAATTTTGGTTTACTATTCCGAAATATCTTCCGCCTAAGCAGCTGTAAAAGTATTCAGATTATTTAAAACGAGTTAACAGTTTTGTAATAACCGTCGGTTATGATTATGACAACGATAAGAGAAAAGCTCTTGTCTTCATCAGATAAATCAAGGAGACCTTTTTATGGACGATTTCAATAACAACACCCCTTCGGGAAACGAGCAGCAAAACACCCCGGAAAGCACGGGTAATTTCCAAAGTGCTCCCGAAGCCGGCAATGACGCTCAAAGAGCGAACAGCGGCAGTCCTTATAACGGCGGCTATCAGCCGAATAACGGCTACCCTTACTCGAACGGCGGCGGAAACACAAATAACGGCAGTTCAAATGCAAACGGCAGCAACAACGGCTATTCAAGCGGAAACAACGGTTACTACGGCTCAAACGGCGCATACCGTCCGAGCTCGACATACAGCGGAAATAACAGCTATGTCTATTACGGAAATTCAGGCCAACCGCCGAAAAAACCGGTTGACAATAAGCCGTCAAAGCATAAAAAAGGCGGCGTTATAGCCCTCATAATCGCAGTTGTGGTTTGTGTGGCACTCGGTGTTACGGGCATTGCGGTTTCTCTCAGCAATAAGGACGGTGCCAAAAAGCAGACAAGCGAAAAGACTTCCGCAGACAGCTCAACCGTTACGATAAACGAAACTCCCACCGCTTCCTCTACCGATAAGAGCGGCAGTCTTACCGCGGCAGGCGTTTATGATAAGATAAAGGACAGCTCCGTCGGCATACTCGTATACTCCGACAGCCGCTCCTCCTCCGCATCGGGTCAGGGCTCGGGCGTAATAGTCGGCGAGGACAGCAGCAAGCAGTACACATATATTATGACCTGTGCTCACGTAATTTCGGGCGGCGGCTCCGTCAGAGTTCAGCTATCCGACGAAACACAGTACGACGCTACCGTAGTGGGATATGACTCTAAAACCGACATCGGAGTTTTAAAAATCAAGGCTACCGGTCTTAAAGCCGCGGAATTCGGCGACAGCGACAAGCTCTCCGTAGGCGAGACGGTCTACGCGATAGGCAACCCCGGCGGAACGGCGTTTGCAGGCTCGTTCACAAACGGTATAGTATCCGCGATTTCTCGCCCCGTAAACAGCCAGATAGGCTATGAGATGATTTGTATTCAGCACACGGCAGCCATAAACCCCGGCAACTCCGGCGGCGCTCTTGTCAATGAATACGGTCAGGTAATAGGCATAAACTCATCTAAAATAGCAAGCACCGATTACGAGGGAATGGCATTCTCCGTACCGAGTGTTACAGCAAAGGAAGTTTACGACGAAATAGTTGCAAACGGCTATGTTACTAACAGACCTAAGCTCGGAATAACCTATTCGCCGGCGTCTTCAAGTCAGATGTACAGTATGATTGTAAGCCTTAAGGAGCTCCCGGCAGGTTCCTTGATAGTTCAGAGTGTTCAGTCCGATTCAAGCCTTGCGTCTCAGGACGTAAAGCAGGGCGACTTAATTACCAAGGTCAACGGCAAGGACCTTGACAGCGCAGACGATCTTCCGGACCTTATCGATAAATCTGCCGTGGGCGATACGCTTACGCTTACGATTTGCAGAATAGACAGTAATTACAACATCAATGAATTTGAAGTAAAGGCAACCCTCGTTGAGGATAAGGGCGATTCCTCTTCCGTAAAGACGGAATCTACCACACGCAGCAATTCGTACAATCCGTTCAGCGCATACGGTTACGGCAACTGATAAGCTGCCGCAGCACAAGCGCTCCGGTTTAAATAAAAAAGTGAAGCCACGGTTAGCGCTAACCGTGGCTTCGTCAATTTTATCTTGCCGCGTCCGACACAGCCTTGCTTGCGGCTTCGCCCGCACCTGTCGCCGCGTCGTTTACTATGTCGCCCGCACCCGTGATAACGTCGCCTGCTATATCGGCGGCTCCGGTAACAACATCACCGACAACATCTCCGGCGCCGGTGACTGCGTCACCTACGGCGTCGCCTGCGTTTGTAACCGCATTTTGCGCGGCGGAGCGAGTAGTATTTCCGTTTCCGGTAACGGCTCCGTCCTCCTTTTTACCGCAGGATGAGAACACGGCGCAAACAAGAAGCACGGCGAGCAAAACAGCTGCAACAGCCTTTTTCATATCTATCACCACAATCTTTCTTTTGTCTCATTTCGGACAAAATTATTATTTCCGTATTTTTTCTTTTTATTATTTTGTCAGTATTCCGCCGTCGGAATACAAAAGCAGAAGTATATCGTCCTCATAGCCCGTTTTTGTATCAATATAGACGAGCACCTCATTACCGTCCTTATCGGCGCAATGAAATTCCCAGCAATCCTTTTCGCCCTTGCTCTTTGTCGGAATTACGGCTCTTTTTGAATCGAGCACCGTTAAAAGACCGCTGACGGATTTTTGAGCCTCCGCCCGTGACAAAATATGGGAGCTTAAATTGCGCTCGGTATGATTCATAATATAGCCCTTTGCGTCAAATGACGCAATATCACCCGTTTCGAGATTTACGCCTACCTTTATGAGATCGGGATAATAAATAACACCGTCCTTTTTGTAGGCATAATTTACGGTGCAGACCCCGTCCGACGTGCTGTAATAGCTCTCCTTCATATCGGCATAGCCGTGAGACGATAAAAATTCGGAAGCCTTTTTCAGCGCATCGGCTGTTTTCAGCTTTGCTTCGCCTGCAAAAGACGAATCGAGCATATATATAACATATCCGCCGTTTTTGGTTACGGCAACCGTCTTATTATTATGAGAAAAACAATATGCAGGCACATTTCCCGACTCTTCGCTTAAAAACGATATTTCCTTTTTGTCGCAGCCGAGAAAGGCAGCTGCCGCATCGAGGGCGTTTTCCTTTGATATTTCTTTTGCTCCGCTCGTCATTTTCGGCTGAGCCGACATAATATGGTCGGAAAACGGGCCGTCATAAATAAGCGTGGGATAATCGCTCAGGGACTGCTGTGCGTCCTCCATATCGCCTGCAAGATATTCCGTCTTTTCACCCGTTAAGGCAAGCTTGCCGCTTTTTTGTGAAAAGCTGAAGCTTCCGTCGAACATATCCGCGCGTATATTTGAAACCTCTCCCGACAGCGCATCGCAAAACGTGATAAGGGAGCGGAGATTTTCACGTTCCTCGTCGGAGATGCTTTCGCCTGAGGCAACCTTGCGGTTTAAGGTCTCGGTGAAATCGCCGACCTGCGATAAAAATTTATATGTGTTTTCGAGATTTGTATTTTCAAGCGGAAGCACGGAAAGCGAGCTTTTTGCCGCAAGAGTCTCTCTTGACAGCTCCGACGCCATACCGCTCAGCATCGGCGGAGTGCTTGAATACACCCCTTTTTTGAGGCTTGTACCTATTTCACGCAGTCTTCCGTCAAGCTCTGTAAGAGCTCGTTGCTGCGACAAAGTAATCTGTCTTTTATATTTTGACGCGCGCACATTGCCGCATATCGACGCTGTGACAAGCACCGCCGCAAGTGCTGTGACAAAGGATACAATGCGCACATAGGAGCGTCTTTTCATCTTCTTTTCCATAAATTTCACCTCTGCGATATTTTTCGCAAAAAAAACATAAATATACTTGAAAAAAGCCGCTTATTTATTTGCCAAACCGCACCTTATAGTGTATAATAATATACTGATTAAGTTTGAATTAAAGGAGCGGTCAAAATGGAATGTTATCTTGACAACAGCGCAACCACAAAGCCCTGTAAGGCCGCTGTGGACGCAGAAATTTCCGCACTGACCGAGCTTTACGGAAATCCGTCTTCGCTTCATCAAAAAGGCGTTGACGCATATATGCTTCTCGAAAAAAGCCGCGGTACGATTGCCGCAAGCTTAAAAGCGAGCCCCGATGAAATATATTTCACCCCCTGCGGCACCGTGTCAAACAACACCGCGATATTCGGTACAGTCGGCGCAAAAAAGCGACTCGGCAAGAAAATAGTCACTACGGCTTTAGAGCATCCGAGCGTTGAAAAATGTATGGAACGCCTCGAGGAAAGCGGATTTGAGGTAGTGAGAGTACAGCCGCAAAGCGACGGCAATATAAGCTTAAAGGACTTCGAAAACGCCATAGACGAAAATACGATATTGGTATCTGTAATGGCCGTCAACAACGAAGTCGGCTCTGTGATGCCCACAGAAAATCTCAAAAAAATCATAAAGAGCAAAAATTCTCCCGCTCTTCTGCACGTTGACGATGTGCAGGGCTATATGAAAATTCCGCTCTGTCCCAAAAGCTGCGGAATAGACCTTATGAGCGTCAGCGCACACAAGGTTCACGGTCCCAAGGGCGTGGGAGCGCTTTATATAAATAAAAACGTGCGCATAAACCCGTATATTCTCGGCGGCGGTCAGGAGAACAATATGTGCTCGGGAACTCAGGGTATGCCGGCGATAGCAGGCTTTGCCGCCGCTGTTGAAAACGGCGGAAGCGTCGAAAAAAATCTTAAGTATGTAATAAAGCTCAATCTCCGTCTGAGAGAGCGGATAAAAGAAATTCCCGGAGTACATATAAATTCTCCCGAAAACGCCCTGCCGTACATTATCAATATTTCCATAGACGAAATACCGTCTCAGGTATCGGTAAACTTCTTTTCGATGAACGGCGTATACATTTCGGCAGGCTCAGCTTGCTCCAAGGGGCACAGGAGCAATGTGCTGCAAAGCATGGGGCTTCCGCCAGACAGAATAGATTCCGCCATACGGATAAGCCTTTCAAGCGACACCTCGATTGATGAAATTGACCGCTGTGTCGATGTCATAAAAATCGCTGTCGAAAAACTCAGAAAACACAAAGGATAAAGAAACATCAATATGAAAGAAATAATACTTATAAAAAACGGAGAGCTTGCGCTTAAGGGCCTTAACCGCTCGTCATTTGAGTCAACGCTCGCAAAAAATATCAAAAGGCGTCTTCAGTCGCTCGGAAAATTCAAGGTAATCCGCTCACAGTCAACAATAACCGTAGAGCCTTTTGACGAAAGCTTTGATATGGAAGAGGCAGAGGATCAAATTTCACGCATATTCGGCATTGCAGGCTATGAGCGCGCCGCCGCAGTCGAAAAGGATATGGATGTAATCCTCAAAACGACTCCCGTGTATTTAAGCGAGGCTCTTAAAAACGCTTCAACCTTTAAGGTGGAGGCAAAACGCGCAGACAAGACCTTCCCCTTAAAATCACCGGAAATATGCTGTGATGTCGGCGAGGCGGTTTTAAACGCTTTTCCGCACATCAGAGTCGATGTTAAAAATCCCGATTTAACCATAGTAATAGAAATCCGCGAAAACGCGGCTTACATTCACGGCGACCAGAAAAAGGGCGCAGGCGGTATGCCCGTCGGCACAGGCGGCAAAGCGGCGCTTCTTATCTCGGGAGGAATCGACAGCCCTGTTGCAGGCTGGATGATGGCAAAACGCGGAGTTGTTTTAAACGCCGTACATTTCGCCTCTCCCCCGTTCACATCGCCCATGTCCGAAATGAAGGTTCACGACCTTCTCGCTAAAGTAGCAAAGTACAGCGGCACAATCAAGCTTATAACCGTGCCGTTCACCGAGATACAGGAAAACATACGCGATAAATGTCCCGAGGAGCTTTTCACCCTCATTATGAGACGTTATATGATGCGCATATCAAATATCCTTGCCGAAAAAGAGGGCTGCGAGGCTATTGTCACTGGAGAGAGCGTAGGTCAGGTGGCAAGCCAAACTCTTACGGCGATGATGTCTACCGACAGCGTTTCGCGCTTACCGGTGCTTCGCCCGCTTGTAGGTATGGATAAGAACGAAATAGTCGTTATTTCAAGAAAGATAGACACATTTGATATTTCGATAAGACCGTTTGAGGATTGCTGTACGGTATTTACACCGAAGCATCCGCGTCTTCACCCGAAGCCCGAAGAAATCGAAAAAGCCGAATTATCGCTTGACAGCGACGCGCTTATAAACCGTGCGGTCGAGGGCGTAAAGCAGGAGCTTATCACATTTTAAAGGAAAAAATTATGAGTATTGAAAAGCAGACGGTAGAACTTCTCAAAAGTAAAAAACTTAAGCTTGCCACGGCAGAGAGCTGTACCGGCGGACTCATTTCAAAACGCATTACCGACGTATCCGGCTCCTCCGAGGTATTCGAGGGCGGCGTTGTCTGTTATTCAAACCGTTTCAAAGAAAATGTGCTCGGCGTTTCCCCGGAAACCCTAAAAAAATACGGTGCCGTAAGCCGCGAAACCGCGCGTGAAATGGTAAAGGGCGTTTTGTCTCTTACAAAGGCCGACATAGCAGTTGCCGTTACTGGTATAGCGGGACCGTCTTCGGACGATACAAATAAGCCCGTGGGCCTTGTTTATATAGCCGTTTCCGACGGTAAAAGCACAATAGTTAAAAAGCTTCTAAACAATTTTACCGGCGACGTCAGGGAGCAAAACCGCAACATCAGCGCGGATACCGCTCTCGAAATGATAATGGAGGCAATACGATGAACGACGATAATGTCATCACCGAAAACACCGTTCCGCAGAAAAAAGGCGGCAAAAAGAAACAAAAAAAGAAGCCGATGGGCAAGGGCAGCAAATTTATACTCTTTATATCAATAATTGTTTTGATAGTCTCCGGAACCTTCTGTGTGAAATACGGTGTTGATATAATAAAGAGCAAAAAAGAGGCGGCGGAAATAGCAAGCCTTGCAAATCCGCAGTTTGACGTGCCCGAGTACGATTACGGAGACACAGTTTTCCCGGACGGTATTCAGGAAAAATACAAAAAGGCGTATTCCGTAAATCCCGACCTTGTCGGCTGGATAAAAATTCCCGGTACAACTGTAAATCATCCCGTTGTGCACGGCTCCGACAACAATTACTATTTAAGGCGCAGCTTCTACGGCAACTACGAGCGCCGCGGAACTCCGTTTGTCGATTACCGCAACACGATAACCGACGGCGAATTTGACACAAACACCATAATTTACGGTCACAATTACCTCGATTCCACCATGTTCTCGGATGTTGAAAAATACAAGGACATCGAATTTTGGAAAGAAAATCCCGTAATTGAGTTTAACACTATCTATCACGATTACAAATGGAAGGTCATAGCGGTCTTTTTGACAAACGCGGATGAAAAGGACGACAACGGCTATGTTTTCAATTACATATACCCGTTTATGAGCGGCGAAAACTACGCGGAGTACTTTGACGAGATTGCGTCACGCTCGCTCTATTCGACGGGAATAGACGTAAATACCGACGACAAAATACTCACCCTCTCGACCTGCACGCGCGATATGGATATTTCAACGCGCCGCGGCGAGACAAACGCCCGTTGTGTACTGGTTGCAAGGCTCATACGAGACGGTGAAAGCGAAGAGGTTGACACCTCGCTTGCGACGGTAAACGAAAATCCGCGCTATCCTCAGATATGGTATGACAAATATAAAAAAGCAAATCCATATAAAAACGCCGAAAGATGGTATCCGAAAGGAGTGAGAGCTTAAATGAGCAAAAGCAAGGACAAGAAAAACAACGACAACGAGCTTTTATCATTTGAAGAGCTTAAAAATAAGGTAAACCACGAAACCGCAAAGGACGAAAAACCCGACAGCGAGATAAACGATTTACTCTCTGCCCTCGGTGACGAGTCGAAGGATAAGTCACAGCCTGAGCCGAATAACGCGCAGCCGGCCGAAACAGAGCAGTCTCGCACCGAAGAAGCGGAGCCGCAAAACTTAAATGCGAAGTCAACGGACGAAAGCGAAAAGAAAAACGAGGTTATCGATAAAAACACCGACAGAATCTACAATGATATTTTGTCTGCCATAAACGACAACTCTCAAAATGAAACCGAGCAGACGTCGAGAAGAAACAAATATTCCGGCGACGATAACCACTTCATTGATATTACAAATCAATATCAGAAGCCTCGCGAGGAGGAAAAAGCTCCCGCAGAAAACATCGCAATAGTTCGCCCCTCCAAGGATAAAAAGCCGGAAGAAAAGCCGGAAGAAAAGCCCGAGGATGAGCAGAAGGAAGAAAAACCGGAAGAAGATGAGAAACCCGTCAAGACCTTCGGTGAGATGTTCAAGAGCGGTCTTGCGGCGTTCTTCCCGAATAAGCATGACAAGGTTTCCGAGATAATCAGAAAGGTAATAATGGACGTCTCTGTTTTCACGCTTATCGGCTGCGCTGTTTGGTTCGGCGTGCTGATGGGTCAGAAAAACAGCGCCAACAAGCAAAACGCTAACATTAAAGGTCAGGTTATCGACGCAGATTCAAACCTTACCGACGAAGAGGCGTGGGCGGAATTTTTTGCCAAATATCCAAACGTCACTCTGCCTCAGGGTATGATGCCGAAATACGCTTATCTCTATGCCATAAACAACGACCTTGTCGGTTGGATTCGCGTTCCGAATACGGCAATCGACGTCCAGGTTGTGCAGGCCGAGGATAACGACGAGTACCTCAAGCAGGATTTCTACGGCAATTACAGCCGTTACGGCTGCCCGTTCCTCGATTTCCGCTGCGACCCGAAATATCTCAGCCAGAACACTGTAATTTACGGTCATCACATGAGCGACGGCCTTGTGTTTGCCGAGCTTGACAAATACAAGAAGCCCGACGGCTTTAAGGAGTCGCCGATTATAGAATACGACACTCTGTTTAAGACCTATAAATTTAAAATCTATGCCGCCTTTATAGCAGGCAGCGCGCCCGAGCAGGATAACGGCTACCTCTTTTACTACAACACGCCCAAATTCCCGACAAAGGAAAACTTTGACGCATTTATAGCGGCAATAGACGAGAGAAAGCTTTATTCAACAGGCGTCAGCGTAGACTATACGGATAAGCTTATTACACTATCCACCTGCAGCTACGAATTTTCAAACGCAAGACTTGTGGTTGTCGGCAGACTTCTGCGCGACGGCGAAAGCGAAAATGTAGACACTTCGCTCGTCACGGTCAACGAAAATCCGCGCTATCCGCAGGTATGGTATGATAAAAAAGGTCAAAAGAACCCCTTTGCTTCGGCGGAAAAATGGCAGCCCGCCGAATAATCGGTTTTTAATACACATTTATAAACAAGGATGGACAAGGATATGAATTTGAAATTGTTTTCACTTATTTCGAGTGACGACATTCCGGCTACTAAGCTTCAAATCAAAATTTCCGGCAGTCTTAACGCCTTTACCGACGATGACGTGTCCTTCAAGAGATTTTCTTCTCTCAAGGAGATGTTCCCGTCGCTCGGCAAAGCACTCGCGGACTCCGAGCTTATAGTTATTGCCGTTGACCCGAAGATATATGTCAGAACAAAGACGCTGCTTACAAAGGCACTCTCTCTTGACATTGAGGAAAATCCGACGGTCAAAAAAGCACTCGGACGCGCCGCGGAAATTCCCGAGTCGCAAAAGCTGCTTCAATCGCAGATGCCGAAGGGTGCCGTCCCGTTTTTAACCCGCGACGGAGTAAATTCCGGCTTTGTCATTTCTAAGGGACATCAACAGATAATGTATCTGCCTCTTGACGACGCACGCCTTGACACGGTGCTTCGCAACGGTGTTATTCCGTATCTCACGAGCGGCGAGACCATAGCTGTCCGCGAGGAGGCTTACGCCCCGAAAAACGCAACGGTAAAGCCGTCTGTTCCGCCAAAAAGGCAAGAGGCACCGGCTCCCGAAAAAGCCGCGCAGACGCCTCCCGCGCTTCCCGAGAGTGTAGGGGAAATCACTTCCAAAACCGTAAATATTCTTCGCGAGAGCGGCAGCCGTGTTGCGGTGAACGGCAATCAAAATTCCGAATATGTAAAATCCTTCGGCTCTGTTTCACCCGACTTTTTCGAGTTCTTCACATTTACACCGCATGTCGAGGATAAGGGCGACTTCAATGTCACCGATTACACCGCACAGATGGCAAAATCGGCAAAGGAGCTTGCCTCTGCGGATTTCGGCGCGTGCATTTCGGATATTTGCAATACGGACGGCTGTTCTTACATATGCATTGCCGTCGCAGGCGAGAGCTCCGCAATAGTCAGAAAGCTCTACCGCGAGCCCGATGAAAAGGATGAAAGCTTCATAAGAGACGCCGCAGAGGAGCTTATAGAGCTTATCGGCGAAAAGGCCTCCGGGGAGAGCTCCGTCGGCATAGAGATTTCCGGCGAAGCCGCAGCAGAGCCCGAAGCCGAAAAAACTCCCGGCAAAGGGAAAAAAGTCCTTGTTTCAATACTTGTAATAATTCTCGCTCTTGCCGTTGCGGCAGGCACATTTTTCCTTGTGAAATATCAAAGAGACAAAAAAGCCGCCGAGGCACTCGCAAACACCGCGCCCGAAACGACTTCCGAGGAAACGACCGTTCCCCCGGAAATATCCAAGGATACGGTTCCGCTCTCTGTTTTTATGCGCAATGAAGCAGTTAACGGAATTGACAAGGACGACCTTGCGAGAGCGGCCGAGGACGCCGCAAGCGCCGCTTCTCAGGGTGACAATGCGGCAAACGAAAACGCTCTCCCCGAATACATTGTGCTCAACGGCGTAAAAACGGAGGCAAAAAAGGCACTCGCAAAAATTGTGGCCGCGGATGTGGACGACAGCTACAATTCCGAAGCCATTAAGGCAGATGCAGTTGCCGTTTATACATATTTGAAATACCGCAACACAAACTTCAACGTGAGCGGTCTTAATGCCGCAGAAACGGTGAGCGACAACATACTGAATGCCGTTTCGGAGGTATTCGGCGAATATGTCGTATATAACGGTCAACCGGCATTCACTCCCACATTTAAGCTGTCGGCAGGCAAAACCACCTCGGCAGACGTTGTTTTCGGCAATTCCTTCCCCTACCTTAAAACGGTAGACAGCGCATCCGATAAAAACGCAGACGGCTACAAAACGGAGATTACCCTGACATCCGGTGAATTAAAGGAGCTTGCAAATAAATTTGACAGCTCGATAAATCTCTCCGGCTCCGCCAAGGACTGGGTAAAGGTCACAAAGCACGACGGCGCCATAAGCACGGGAGTAGGATATGTCGAAACCGTAAACGTAGGCGGTAAAGAAATAAGCGGATATAAATTTGCCTGTGAGCTTATCGAAAACAAGATTCCGTCATACTGCTTTGCCGTATCCTACACCTCTTCCGGCGACACCTTTAAGATAACCTCATACGGCAGCGGTTTCGGTGTCGGTATGAGCCTTGCCGGTGCAAACAAAATGGCTGCCGACGGCTCGACCTACGCGCAGATACTCGCAAAATACTATCCCGGAACAAATCTTTCATAACACTTTTTAAGCCGTCATATTTTGTATATATTATCAAGGGGGACATTTTAAATGGCAATATTAGTAACCGGCGGTGCCGGATTTATAGGCACCCATACCTGCATAGAGCTTATTAACGCAGGATATGAACCGATAGTGGTTGATAACTACTACAACGCAAGCCCCAAGGCACTCGAGCGCGTTGAGGAAATAGTCGGGAAAAAGGTTAAGTTTTATGAGTGCGACGTTCGCGACAAAAAGAAGCTTGACTCCGTCTTTAAGGAAAATAAAATAGACGCCGTCATACATTTTGCAGGCCTCAAGGCGGTAGGCGAATCCTGCCACAAACCGCTTGAGTACTACGATAACAACATCGGCGGAACTCTTGCGCTCTGCGAGGTTATGAGAGACAACGGCTGCAAAAAGATTGTATTTTCCTCCTCAGCTACCGTCTACGGTATGAACAATGTTTCACCGCTCACGGAGGATATGAAAACCGGCGGTACAACCAATCCCTACGGTACCACAAAGTATATGATAGAGATAATCCTCGAGGATCTCTATAAAGCAGACAACAGCTGGGATGTTACGCTGCTTCGCTACTTTAACCCGATAGGTGCTCACAAGAGCGGCCTCATAGGTGAAAACCCCAACGGAATCCCGAACAATCTTATGCCGTATATAACCCAGGTTGCAATAGGCAAGCTTGACTGCCTCTCGATTTACGGCAACGACTACCCCACCCGCGACGGAACGGGTGTTCGCGATTACATCCACGTGGTTGACCTGGCTCTCGGTCACGTAAAAGCCGTAGAGCAGCTGAAATCCTCAAACGGCGGCGTAAGAATTTATAATCTCGGCACAGGCAAGGGTTACAGCGTTTTAGATATAGTTAAAGCATTTGAAAAAGCCACAGGCGTTAAAATCAATTATAAAATCGCTCCTCGCCGTGACGGTGATATAGCTACCTGCTACTCCGACCCGTCAAAGGCTAAAAAAGAGCTCGGTTGGGAGGCAAAACGCGACCTCGAGGAAATGTGCGAGGATTCATGGCGTTGGCAAAAAAACAATCCGAACGGTTTTGACGACTGATATTTCTCCCCCGAAAAAGGAGGTAACACCATGAAAAACAAAAAGAGTCTTACAGTAGGAATCATTGTTGCTGTTATAGTCATTGCACTTATCGGCAGCATTGCCGGCAGCTACAACAATCTCGTAAAGCTGCGTGAAAACGTGACGAGCGCGCAGTCCGTGGTTGAAACACAGCTTCAGCGCCGCGCGGACCTTATACCGAACCTTGTAAACACCGTAAAGGGCTACGCTTCTCATGAGGAGGACGTTTTTACGGCAGTTGCGGACGCTCGCACGGCACTTTCGGGTGCCAAGACGGTTGACGAGCTGAACAGTGCTCAGAGTCAGCTTGACAGTGCCGTATCACGACTTTTGGCGATAGCCGAAAGCTATCCCGATCTCAAGGCAAATGAGAATTTTATAAATCTTCAGGATGAGCTTGCAGGCACCGAAAACCGTATTTCCGTTGCGCGTCAGGACTATAACAACGCCGCAAAGGAATACAATACAAAAATTCAATCGTTCCCCGCATCGATAATTGCGGGACTCTTCCATTTTGAAAAGGCGGATTACTTCACCGCAACAGCCGAAGCTGCAACTGCTCCCGCTGTGGATTTCGGTAAATAAGCCATGAAAAAGACGATAGGTGCAGGCGCATTGCTTGTTTCGCTTTTGATTGTTTTGCTGACGGCTCTGCCGGCAGCCGCAATAAGCGATCATCCGTTGCCGGCAAGCAGTTTTTTCGCCCCAAGCTTTACCGATGACAACAAAATGGCCACACAATCTAGAGACGATTACCCGTCTCCCACAAGTGACTTTTTCGTCAACGATTTTGCCTCGTGTCTCACCGATGAGGACAAAAGCACCATACAAGCTCTCGGCGAGGAGCTGTACAAAAAGACAAATGCGCAGGTGGTGGTTGTCACGGTTCAAAGCCTCGGCGGCAGAGATATTGAAAGCTATTCGATAGGACTTGCGCGTGAATGGGGCATAGGCGATAAGGACGATGATTCCGGCGTACTGCTGCTGTTGTCCACGGGCGACAGACAGGTGCGAATTGAAGTCGGAAAGGGTCTTGAGGGCTCTCTCACCGACGGTAAATCGGGACGAATTCTCGATTCCTATGCAGTTCCGTACCTCAAAAACAGCGACTATTCCACGGGTCTTCGCGAGTGCTACAAAAAGCTCGTCGAGGAGGTTTATTCCGAATACGGAGTAGAGGGCTATACGAGCATTGACGACACGGACATCGGCGATTACTCCTCATCAGGTTCCGGGGACGAAAAAATCGACCTCGCCGTTATTATTATAATAACGGTTCTGGTACTGATTACCTTGATTTTACCCGGCCGCATAATTCGCAAAGCAATTTATCACGGCGGCGGAGATCATCACGGCGGCGATTATCACGGCGGCGGCTTTTACGGAGGCGGCTTCGGCGGGCATTCATCCGGAGGGTTCTCGGGAGGCTCGTCCTCGGGAGGATTTTCGGGCGGAGGCGGCGGCTTCTCCGGCGGAGGAAGCTCACGCGGATTCTAATATTTCACACATAAAGCTGTCGGAGCAGGGTCTAATCCTTTTCGGCAGCTTTTATTTTCCCCTGCTTTTGCTTTTCTGCATTGCCGCAAGGTTTATAAGCAATTAAATTAAAAGAAAGGTCGTGGCGAAATGAGAATGTATGACATCATCGATAACAAGAAGCACGGGAAAGAGCTGTCCTTTGACGAAATCAAGTTCTTTGTCGACGGATTTACGGACGGCTCGGTACCGGACTATCAAGCTTCGGCGCTGCTTATGGCCATATGCCTTAAAGGTATGAGTGACAGCGAAATATCAAATCTCACATTATGCATGGCGCAGTCGGGCGATATGAACGATATGAGCAAAATAGACGGTGTGTCCTGCGATAAGCACTCAACCGGCGGCGTCGGTGATAAAACCTCTCTTATAGTCGCTCCCATTGCCGCAAGCTGCGGTCTGAAGGTTGCCAAAATGAGCGGCAGAGGTCTCGGCCACACGGGCGGTACGGTTGATAAGCTGGAGTCTATTCCCGGCTACAACACAGCAATGGCAAGCGACAGCTTTTTTAAACAGGTAAACAAAATCGGAATTTCTCTGATAGGTCAGACCGGAAATCTCGCACCTGCCGACAAAAAGCTTTACGCACTTCGCGATGTAACAGCCACCGTGGATGACAGGGCTCTTATCTCTGCGAGCATTATGAGCAAAAAGCTTGCGGCAGGCGACAAAAATATAGTCCTCGATGTGAAATGCGGAAGCGGCGCATTTATGAAAAATGAAAAGGACGCCGCGGCTCTCGCAAAAACAATGGTCGGCATAGGCAAAAGCTGCGGCAGAAATATCATAGCCGTTATAACAAATATGGACGAGCCGCTCGGCAGAAATGTCGGAAATGCGCTTGAGGTTATCGAGGCAGTCGACGTTTTACGCGGTAACGGTGACAAGAGCCTTCGCGAATTATCTGTTTATCTCGCCGCAAATATGCTGTCACTCTCATTCCGAAAGGACATAGACGAGTGTATTATAGAAGCGACAAATGCGCTCGACAGCGGCAGAGCCTTTGATAAATTCCGTGAGCTTGTTGAGGCTCAGGGCGGAGACGTCGATTATATAAATGATACAAGCCTCTTCAAAAAAGACAAATGCGTTCGCGACATATTATCGCCGTGCGACGGATACATCTTTTCGGCGGACACCGGAAAGATAGGCGAA
>UMLC01028908.1_pt1 | contig 50082 bp, 39 predicted proteins | sample 1966451 | NCBI WGS metagenome assembly UMLC01 (sample SAMEA4836193, study PRJEB28245) | human gut metagenome | biome: gut microbiome; material: fecal sample | place: Denmark | collected 2008
GGTGTGAGAGGACGAAAGTTTTATTACTTTCTCCTACTCGATTTTTAGTTCCAAAAGTCAAATGGACTAGAGGAATCATCGTCTTCATTATTGTTGTACTGTGAATAATAAGAAGATTGAGTCGATGATTTACTTACATCTTTTCCTTCAAGCATAGTATTGATTGAATCTTTGACATCACTGATCGCAATCGCATAGCCCATACCTTCTACATCCGTATCACTTAATTTGGCTGAGTTGATGCCAATCAATTCACCACTCATATTCAATAATGCTCCACCTGAGTTACCTGGGTTAATAGCTGCATCAGTTTGAATATACGATTGTGATTTGTCTGTATCTGAACTTGTTGAAACACTACGATTTGTAGCCGATACAATACCCGTTGTAACACTTTGACCATAACCTAACGCATTACCAATCGCTACGACTTGTTCTCCAACTTGAAGTTTGTCACTATCTCCAATTGTCGCAATCGCAATTTGTTTTAAAGTATCTTCACTTAAGTCTTTTGTCTTGATGGAAATCACAGCTAAGTCACGATCTTCATCTACACCTTTTACAGTGGCTTCTACATTTGTATTATCCGCTAATGTACAAGTCAAGGTCTTGGCATTTTCAATAACATGATAGTTTGTCAAAATATCGATTTTACCATTCTTTTTATTGATGATCACACCACTACCTACACTTGTACTTTCTTGTTGCGTAAACGGATTGCTTCTTGAGTTATTTCCATACATACTGAAATAATTTTGTACATCCGATACCGAAACATTGGTAATCGATACAATACTAGGCATACAATTTTGAGCGACTGCACTCACATTTGAAGTGTTTGAACTTGAAGTTTTCACAACATTTGTACTTTGAACCGTTGTATTTTGTTTATTATAGTTATCAACCACATAGTTGACACCTTGAAAACTTCCGGCCGCAACTACACCAAATGTGGCCGCACTCAATACAAGCTTTGTACCTTTCTTTAATAATTTATGATTTGAATTTGGAATTTTTGGCATTTCATTTTTCATGTCCTTGTACCTCCTTATTTACAATACAAGGATATCGCAATAAGCTTAAATGAACTTTAAATTATTCCATATTTGTGTAACCCATTAAATACGTATCCACTTCTTTAGCACACTCTTTACCTTCATGAATAGCCCATACAACTAAGGATTGACCTCTATGGCAATCTCCAGCTGTAAAGTATTTGTCTTTGACTTGATAAGAATTTGGTTGTGTCACAATCGTATTTCTTTGTGTTGTTTCCAATTTAAAACTCTTCTTTAAATCATCTTCAACACCAATAAAACCAGCCGCAATCAATAATAAATCACAGTCTAAAATTTGTTCGGAACCCTTTACTTCTTCAAGTTTACCATTGTTAAAGTGGACTTTTACCGTCTTGATCTGTTTTAGATTTTTCTTTTCATCTAAAATACATTCCTTAACTGTTGTTTCGTAAATGCGAGGATCCTTTTTAAAGACGGCAATCGCTTCTTCTTGACCATAATCTGTCTTACAGATCTTTGGCCATTCTGGCCAAGGATTACTTTGAAGTCTTTCATCCGGTGCTTTAGGCATCATTTCAATTTGAACAACACTTGCACAACCCTGACGAATGCTTGTACCAACACAATCATTTCCAGTGTCTCCACCGCCAACAATCACAACATGTTTATATTTGGCAGAAATTTCTTCTGTATTATCCAACAAATGTTTCGTGGCCTTTGTAAGATAGTCCACCGCAAAATAAATGCCTGTACAATCACGATTCTTTACATTTAGATCACGAGCCGTTTTAGATCCAGTCGCAAACACAATCACATCATATTCTTTTTCCAATTCCTTTTTGGTGATGTCTTTACCTACATTCACATTGGTTTTAAAGATGATTCCTTCTTCCGTAAGTATTTCTAATCTTCTTTGAATGACTTTCTTTTCAAGCTTCATATTTGGAATGCCATACATCAATAAACCACCAATACGATCTTCTTTTTCAAAGACTGTCACAGAATGACCTCTTCGATTTAAATCATGCGCAAGCGCAAGTCCTGCTGGACCAGATCCAATGATGGCGACCTTTTTATCGGAGCGCACACTAGGAACATAAGGTGTCATCCAATTGTTCGTATAGGCTGTTTCAATCGTATACAATTCATTTTCTTTGATTGTGACTGGTTCTTGGTCTAAACCATTCAAACAAGCCTTTTCACAAAGAGCAGGGCAGACACGACCGGTAAATTCAGGAAATGGATTGGTTTTTAATAATCTAGATAATGCACGTTTATCGTTGCCATTATAGATTTCATCATTCCATTCTGGAATTAAGTTATGTAATGGGCAGCCTGTCACCATGTTTTTTAACTTAATGGCCGACTGGCAAAAGGGAACGCCACAATTCATACAGCGCGCACCTTGTTTACGTCTTGTTTCTTCATCTAAAAAAGGATGAAATTCATTAAAGTTTGTGATACGAGAAAGAGGTTGGATGGCCTCGTTTTCTTGTCTTTCATATTCTAAAAATCCTGTTGGTTTTCCCATAATCTTTCATCCTTTCTAAGCATGTACTTGTTCAAAAGCCATTAGACTGGCTTCATCATCATGATAGCCTTTGGCCTTTAATTCTTGAATCAATGTTGTGATCTTTTCATAATCTTTAGGTACGATCTTTTTAAAGTTGGATAATTCATGATCAAGATTTGATAAAATCTTTTGGACAACATCTGAATTTGTATATTTGTAGTGATTCTTTAATAATTGCGTTAATGTTTCAATATCCGCTTTACCACTCACTTCATACGTATAGACTAATTGTTTATTTAAACGCGTATATAAATCATGGTTAGGATCATAAATATACGCAATACCACCAGACATGCCGGCAGCTAAGTTTTTACCAGTTTGACCTAAAATCACAACGGTACCACCTGTCATATATTCAAGTCCATGATCACCAACACCTTCGACTACAGCACTTGCTCCTGAGTTACGTACCGCAAAACGCTCACCGGCCATACCACGAATATAGGCTTCACCACTCGTTGCACCATATAGGGCCACATTACCAATAATGACGTTTTCATTTGGCTTGAAAGTCGCTTCATTTTTTGGCTGAATAATCAATTTACCACCAGACAAGCCCTTGCCAAAATAGTCATTGGCATCACCATGCACATCTAATGTGATTCCTTTTTGTACAAAGGCACCAAAAGATTGTCCAGCCCCACCATTACAATGAACTGTATATGTATCGTCTTGTAGAGTGTTATTAAATTGTTTTGTGACTACACTGGATAAAATAGTTCCGACTGTACGGTCTGTACTTGAAATTGAGATTGTTTCAGCATGAGGCTTTTTCTCGTTGAAATAAGGCTCAAACTTAGGAAGCAATGTCTTCATATCTACCGTTTTTTTAAGTTCAAAATCGTATGTATCTTTTGGCTCATAATGAATATTGTAAGGTGTCATTAAAATGTTAGAGTAATCCATATTCGCATCTTCATCCACTTCTAGATTGTCCGTATGACCCACCATTTCATTGATTGTGTGATAGCCAAGCTCAGCCATAATTTCTCTTAATTCACGCGCAATAAACAACATGAAATTCATGACATATTCTGGTTTTCCTTTGAAACGCTTTCTTAATTTTTGGTTTTGTGTAGCCACACCAAAAGGACAAGTATCTAGATTACATACACGCATCATCATACATCCCATAGTAACAAGTGGTGCAGTCGCAAAGCCAAATTCTTCCGCTCCAAGTAAGCATGCGATCGCAACATCTTTTCCTGTCATTAACTTACCGTCGGTTTCAATTAAAACACGACTTCTTAAACCGTTCTCGACTAAGTTTTGATGGGCTTGAGCCAAACCTAATTCCCATGGAAGACCCGCATGGTGAATACTACTTTGGGAAGCAGCACCTGTACCCCCATCATAACCAGAAATTAAGACGACGGTAGCTCCGGCTTTGGCAACACCAGATGCAATCGTACCTACACCCGCTTCACTAACAAGCTTCACACTGATTCGAGCTTTTGGGTTGGCATTTTTTAAGTCGTAGATCAATTGGGCTAAGTCTTCAATGGAATAGATGTCGTGGTGAGGAGGAGGGGAAATCAAAGATACGCCTGGCGTTGAATATCGAGTTTTCGCAATCCATGGATAGACTTTCTTGCCTGGCAAGTGTCCACCTTCACCTGGTTTTGCGCCTTGTGCCATCTTGATTTGAATTTCTTTGGCACTGACTAAGTATTCTTCGGTGACGCCAAAACGACCACTCGCCACTTGCTTAATAGCGGAATTCTTTTCGGTACCTAAACGCTCTGGTTTTTCACCACCTTCACCCGAATTGGATTTACCACCCAATCGATTCATGGCGATGGCCATACATGTATGGGCTTCTTCAGAGATAGAACCATAGCTCATGGCACCTGTTTTGAAGCGTTTTACGATTTCGTATTCACTTTCCACTTCGGATAATGGGATTGAATTTCTTGTCTTTTTAAAATGCAATTGACTTCTTAAATGGTGTTTTTGATGGTTTGAATTCAATTCATTCGAATATTCTTTAAATAAATCATAGTCATTGGTTTGTGTAGCTCTTTGAAGTTTCACAATGGTTTCAGGAGAATACAAGTGATCTTCTTTTCCATCACCTTTTCTAAGTTTATGGAATCCAATGGAATCTAGACTTGTATCGGTTGTAAGTCCTAATGGATCATAAGCACGATCATGATGATAGATCAAATCTTTTTCAATGTCTTCTAAAGTAATGCCTTCCACTTCACTAATGGTGTTTGTGAAGTAGGTATCGATAACCTCTTTAGAGATTCCAATGGCCTCAAAGATTTGGGCTCCTTGATACGATTGAAGAGTCGAAATACCCATTTTAGCGGCAATTTTAACGATGCCTTTTAAAATGGCTTCATTATAGTCATCAATCGCAATGTTGACTTCTTTATCTAACATATTTAATTGAATCATTTCTTCAATGCATTCATGCGCCAAATATGGATAGATGGCGGTTGCACCATAACCTAAAATCGTTGCGAATTGATGAACGTCTCTTGGTTCACCACTTTCTAGAATGATGGATACATCGGTTTTCTTTTTTGTCTTAACTAAGTGCTGTTCTAAGGCAGATACAGCTAAAAGACTAGGAATGGCCATATGACCTTCATCGACACCTTTATCGGAAAGAATCAAAATGTTGGCCCCATTTCGATAGGCTTTATCACATTCAATAAATAAGTTATCTAATGCTTCCTTTAACGATGTGCCACGATAGAATAATAGAGAAATCGTTTCATTTTTAAATCCTGTCTGATTTAATTGACGAATCTTATCCATATCGCGTGATGTTAGAATGGGATTGTTGACCTCTAAGACGGTACAGTTGCCAGATTTATCCTGGAGTAGGTTTCCATCACTACCAATATAGATGGTTGTATCTGTGACAACTTCTTCACGTAAAGAATCAATGGGTGGGTTGGTTACTTGGGCGAAGAGTTGTTTAAAGTAATGGAATAAACTTAAATGATTTTGGGAATAAATTGCCAAAGGAATATCGGTACCCATCGCACTTGTTGGTTCAAGTTTTACGCGGGCCATTGGTAAAATAATATCTTTTACATCTTCATAGGTATAGCCGAAGACTTTATAAAGAATATCTCTTTCATGTTGCGAGTGGATGTGTGTTTTTTTATCAGGAGCTGGTAGATCTTTCAGGTATAATAAGTGGTTGTCTAACCATTCTCCATATGGATTTGAAGAGGCATATTCATTTTTAAGATCATAGTCTTCAATCAATTTCTTTTTCTTTGTATCCACAAGTAACATTTTACCGGGTTCAAGTCTTGATTTTTTTACGATTTTCTTTTCATCAATATCCAATACTCCCACTTCACTTGATAAAATCAACATGTTGTCGCTTGTTAGGTAGTAACGACTTGGTCGAAGTCCATTACGATCTAAAACGGCTCCGACTTTTTGTCCATCACTAAATAAAATAGCGGCTGGACCATCCCATGGTTCCATCATTGTGGCATAGTAGTGGTAGAAATCTTTCTTCTTTTGATCCATGGTTTGGTGTTTCCATGGTTCTGGAATCAAAATCATAACGGCTTTTTCAAGTGGCATGCCATTCATGACTAAAAATTCTAGGGCGTTATCTAACATGGCAGAATCGGAACCCGAAGTATTGATGATGGGTAAGATCTTACTTGAATTTTCATCCAAGAATTTTGAATGCATACTTTCTTCACGTGCTAACATCTTATTGACGTTGGCACGGATGGTATTGATTTCACCATTGTGGGCAATATAACGGTTTGGATGCGCTCTTTGCCAAGATGGTGTTGTATTGGTAGAGAAGCGTGAGTGTACGATCGCAATCGCAGACTTATAGTTTTCATCTTGTAAATCTAAATAGAATTTTCTTAATTGAGAAACGAGAAACATACCTTTATAAACAATGGTACGACTGCTTAATGAGGCCACATAGGTTTCTTTACAACTCTTTTCAAATTCGCGTCGAATCACATATAACTTTTGTTCTAGATCTGTATCGCCTTGGACAAAAGCTTGGTAAATGCTAGGCATACAATCTTTGGCTTTTTGGCCTAGGATGGATTCGTCACATGGAACTTTTCGCCAAGTAATGAATGTGCATCCTTCTTGTTCGACAAGTTTTTCAAACATTTTTTTGTGTTGGTTTAAAAGTAGTTTATTTCTTGGCAAGAAAAACATACCGACACCATAGTGTTCGGGTAGTTTGATGTTGTCTTTCTTTAATGTTTTGCGAAAAAAGTCATCACTGATTTGAAGGAGAATACCAACTCCATCACCCACTTTACCGCTGGCATCTTTACCTGCACGGTGTTCTAGTTTTTCTACAATGCGCAATGCTTTGTCTAAGACATCATAGCTTTGTTTACCATCGATTTGGACTACGGTACCAATACCGCAGGCATCGTGTTCAATTTCAAAATTCATAATTTACACAACCCTTCTATTTTCCGCTGTCTCCATAGTTTGATAAATAACGAGCACTCGGATCGTTGACGTTACATCCTTGCCAGTTTTTATTTGGCATCCAGAAATCTTTGATCATGCCTGCCTGTTCAGGGTAGTAAGATTCAAAAATTTCACGATATAATAGAGACTCTTTTGTGAATGGAGTACAGTATTTGTATTGTTTGATTTTTTCTTCAAATTCAGCATCTGTATACTGCTTTTCGGCATATTCTTTAATATCATCACTTAATGAGTGACCGACCGCATCAGAGAAGGCGGCTTTTTCTCGCATTAAGATATCGTAAGGAAGAATTTCGTCTTTTTCAAACGCATGACGAAGCAAATATTTTCCTTTATTGTACGTATTCATTTTCTTTTGTGGATCAATAGCCATAACGTATTTGACAAAATCTAAATCGCCAAAGGGAACACGGGCTTCAATGGAGTTTGTGGAAATGCAACGATCGGCTCTTAATACATCGTACATGTAAAGTTCATGTACACGTTTTACACTTTCTTGTTGGAATTCTTGGGCGCTTGGGGCAAAATCTGTATATTTGTAGCCAAACAATTCATCACTGATTTCTCCAGTTAGTAATACGCGAATGTTACTTTGTTCATGAATGGTTTTACAGATAAGATACATTCCAATGCTGGCGCGAATGGTTGTGATGTCAAAAGTAGCCAAAGTTTGAATGACGGGTTTGATTGCATTTAAGACATCTTCTTTATTAATAATGATTTCATGGTGGTTAGAGCCAATAAAGTCAGCGACTTCTTTGGCATATTTTAAATCGATCGCATCTTCTTCCATTCCAATCGCATAGGTTTCAATGGGTTTATTGAGTAATTTTTGACTGATGGCACATACTAGACTTGAATCTAATCCTCCACTCAATAAGAATCCTAGTGGGGCATCGGCATCCAATCTTTTCTTAACGCCTTCAACGAGCTTGTCGTGGATATTTGTACAGATAGTATCTAGATCAGAGTCAATGACTTTATCTACCTTCGTAATATCCAAGTAACAAGTGAATTTGCCATCGGCATAATAGTGTCCTGGAGGGAATGGAAAGATTTGTTCGACAATGGAAACTAGGTTTTTGGCTTCAGAGGCAAAGACAATATTATGATTTTGATCATAGCCATAAAATAATGGACGGATTCCGATTGGGTCTCTGGCGGCAATAAAATCGTTTTTCTTGGCATCATAAATAATGCAGGCATATTCAGCATCTAGCTTTTTAAACATGTCTAATCCGTATTTTTCATAGAGTGGTAGAAGAATTTCACAGTCGCTTTGTGAAATGAATGTATAGCCGGATTTTTCTAATTCGGACTTAATTTCTCGAAATCCATAGATTTCCCCGTTACATACCACATAATTGCCATCTCTAACAAAAGGCTGCATGCCAAGAGGACTTAGTCCCATGATGGATAGTCTTTGAAAGCCTAGATAGCCGCATCCGACTTCTTGAATTCTTTCATCGTCTGGACCTCTTGTATATGTCGCAAGTAATGCTTGATGAATGGATTCTTTATTTACTTTTAATGATTTATATCCAATAATTGTACACATAAATTACATCTCCTTTATAGACGGAAAAACCGGGCGTATGCCGGTTTATTGAATTCCGAATAATAATTTTCCATATGTTGGAAATGGCCAATCACTATTAGAAGTAATGACTTCAAGTTTGTCGCATGGTTTTCGTAATAAGGCCATATCTTGGATAATGAAGTCTCTTACATAGAAGGCTGATTTTTCAAAATCATCAATTTCATGTAGTTTTTTAACATCGTTTTCAAGTGTCATCATAGCTTGGTAAGCTACGGCTAAATATTCACTGACTTTTTTAGCCGTTTCAAGTTCATAGGTTAAGTCGATACCGATGGCTTTTTTATTTGCGATTGTATCTGTCAATTCTTTAGAGAACTTACTTGCGGCTGGTAAAATGTCTTTTTTCGCAATATCTAACATTGTCAATGCTTCAATGTTGATTTGTTTTTCGTATTCATCCATTAAAATTTCATATCTTGATTCCACTTCTTCTTTAGATAAAACTTTTTGTCTTTCAAATAGGGCAATGTTTTCATCAGTTTTGAAGTATGGTAAAGCATCTGGAGTTGTCTTTAAGTTTAATAAGCCTCTAGACTCTGCTTCTTTAACCCAAGAATCATCATATCCGTTGCCATTGAAAATAATGCGCTTGTGGTTTTTGATTGTATCTTTGATCAAGGCATGTAATGTAGTGTCAAAATCATCTGCAACTTCTAAGATATTCGCAAATTTTTCGATTTCATCCGCAATGACTGTATTTAACACAATATTGCATCCGGCAATACTTGAGTTAGATCCGGGCATTCTGAATTCGAATTTGTTTCCGGTAAAGGCGAATGGAGAAGTACGGTTACGATCTGTTGAATCTTTAGGGAATTTAGGAAGAACGGTTGCTCCAATCTTCATCAATTCTTTTTCTTTTCCATCATATGGTTTATCTTCTTCAATGGCCTTTAATACAGCAGTTAATTCATCACCTAAGAAAATAGAGATAATAGCTGGAGGCGCTTCGTTAGCACCTAGTCGGTGATCGTTACCTGCAGTGGCTACACTTAATCGTAATAAGTCTTGGTGTTCATCTACAGCTTTAATAATAGCGGCTAAGAAGACTAAAAATTGTGCGTTTTCATGAGGCGTATCGCCTGGTTCTAATAGGTTGATTCCTGTATCCGTAGATAAAGAGAAGTTATTGTGTTTACCACTACCGTTGATTCCTTCAAATGGTTTTTCATGAAGTAAGGCAACCAATCCATGTTTTTTCGCAACTCTTTGAATCAATTCCATTGTTAGTTGGTTGTGGTCTGTTGCGATATTTGTCGTTGTAAAGATTGGGGCTAATTCATGTTGTGCAGGCGCTACTTCGTTATGTTCAGTTTTTGCCAAGATGCCAAGTTTCCATAACTCTTTATTTAAATCGGACATAAATTCTTGAACACGACTTTTGATTGTTCCAAAATAATGATCTTCCAATTCTTGTCCTTTAGGGCATGGTGCACCAAATAATGTACGTCCTGTATAGATCAAGTCTTTTCTTTGTTCATAATATTTCTGGTCAACTAAGAAATATTCTTGTTCAGGTCCGACGGTTGTTTTAATGGTTTGAACATCGTCATTGCCAAATAATTTCACAATACGTAAGGCTTGTTTATTAATGGCCTGCATACTTCTTAGTAGTGGTGTTTTCTTATCTAGGGCGTGTCCTGAGTAAGAGCAGAAAGCGGTTGGAATACAAAGAACTCCGTTTTTAATAAAGGCATAGCTTGTTGGATCCCAAGCTGTATATCCTCTTGCTTCAAATGTGGCTCTTAGTCCACCATTAGGAAAACTTGAGGCGTCTGGCTCACCTTTGATTAATTCTTTTCCACTAAATTCCATAATGACTTTGCCATCTTTATCTGGATTGATAAAGCCATCATGCTTTTCAGCTGTAACTCCTGTCATTGGCTGGAACCAGTGTGTATAGTGTGTTGCACCTTGTTCTAAGGCCCATTCTTTCATAGCGTGGGCTACCGCGTTTGCGATTTTGATATTTAACTGTTTTCCATCGCGAATGGTTTTTTCTAATTCGCGATATGTATCTTTTGCGAGCTTTTCTCGCATAACAGATTCATCAAAAACTTTACTTCCAAAAATTTCTTCTACGATCGATTTCATAATGGCTCTCCTTTACATAAAAAAAGGGCAAGGACACTAAAAAAACTAGGGTTTGACCTATGTTTTCTTTGGCGTCCTTGCCATGTATGCATTCATTATAAACAGATATTTTGTGTTGTCAATGAAAAAATGTAAAAAGATTTGAAAACAGAATGAAAATAGTGTATTAATTATTCGAGGTGAATTGTATGACATATGAGGATGTATTAAATTTTTGTGAAGAACAAGACGTTCGTTTTATTCGTCTTTCTTATTTTGATATGTATGGTACACAGAAAAATGTTTCTGTTTTACCAACTGAATTAAAAAGGGCATTTGTGGAGGGAATTAGCTTTGATGCCAGTGCCATTGATGGCTTTCTAGATGAAGTGCATAGTGATCTATTCTTATATCCTGACCCGAACACTATGAGTATCTTGCCATGGCGTAGTATGGATGGAAGTGTCATTCGTATGTATTGTGATATTAAATATCCGGATGGAACGCCTTTTGAAAGGGATGTGCGTTATATATTAAAGAAGGCAATCCTAAAAGCGAAAAGTATGGGAATCAGTGTTAACTTTGGTTCAGAGTTTGAATTCTATTTATTTAAGCAGGATGAAAATGGAGAAAATACCTATGTTCCATTGGATCGTGCGGGGTATATGGATATTTCGCCATTAGATAAAGGGGAAAATGTTCGTCGTGAGATTTGTTTAACATTATCGGAAATGGGAATTGATCCAGAGGTTTCGCATCATGAGATGGGTCCTGGGCAAAATGAGATTGATTTTCGTTATTCAAGTGCTTTACAGGCAGCGGATAATGCGGCGACATTTAAGTGGGTTGTTGAAGCTATTGCGAATATGCAGGGTTTAGTAGCTGACTTTTCACCAAAACCTTTAGAGGATCAGCCAGGTAATGGGATGCATATTAATATGAGTGTGGATCAACATGAAGAGTTGTTGATGCCTTTTATGGCGGGTATTTTAAATCGTATTGAAGAGATGACAGCCTTTTTAAATCCAACTAAACACTCCTACAAGCGTTTTGGGAAGGATAAGGCGCCAAGCTATATTTCCTGGTCGTATCAGAATCGTAATCAATTGATTCGTATTCCGGCTACGCATTCGACAAATCGTATGGAGTTAAGAAGTCCGGATAGTAGTTGTAATATTTATTTGGCCTATGCCTTATTGATTTATGCCGGTTTAGAGGGGATTGAAAAGAACATGGTACCCGATCCTTGTACGGATATTGTATCGAGTGATACAAGAAAGCTTCCTCAAAGTTTAAAAGAGGCAAAGGTAAAGGCTTTGAATTCGGATTGGTTAAAACAAGTTTTAGGAAAAGATGTAGTGGATATTTATGTTGGGTAAGTGCGTATGGAGGCAAGTAAAGTATTAGTACTTGGAAATGAGAATTTCTTAGCTTTATTAAAAAATACGGCCAATTATCAATATGTGCTGTCAAAGACATATAATGATGCGTTAAATAAGTTGAGAAATACGCATTTTGAGATTGTTGTGATCTTATATTCGCAAACGACAAGTGGGCTTTTAAATTTTGCGAAGAGTTTAAATACGCAAGTTCTTTTGGTGTGCAATAAGGAAATCTATGATCAAGTTTCATATCAGTGTAAAGATAGTGGTATAATAGTTCTGTCGTATCCCATCAAGAAGCAGTTGTTGTATGAAGCATTTCAGATTCTTATGAGTATGAATAGGCGAATCCAGCTTTATGAAAAGAAGATCAGTAAGCTTGAACAGAAATATTTAGAGTTGAAGATGGTGGATCATTGTAAGTTGGTTTTGATTTCAAATTATCATTGGAGTGAAGACAAGGCGCATCACTATATTGAAAAGATAGCGATGGAGCAGAATAAGACGAAATTCTTGGTGGCTAAAGAGTTATTAGAGGAGTTTCAAACATGAAAAAGATTCAAAAGACTAATGCGATGCGTTTTTTAGATCAGCATAAAGTGGAATATGAAGCGCATACGTATGAACATAAAGATGGTGATCCCGTAGATGGTGTGCATGTTGCGAATATGTTACATCAGCCAGTGGAAGCTGTGTATAAAACTTTAGTTACACAGGCAAACACAAAGGAATACTTAGTGTATATGCTTCCAGTTGAAAAGGAACTGGATTTAAAGAAGTGCGCAAAAATAGCCGAAGTCAAATCTTGTGAGATGATTCATGTGAAGGACATCAATAAGATTACGGGCTATATTCGTGGTGGTTGTTCTCCATTGGGTATGAAAAAACAATTTCGTACGTTTATTGAAAAGGATTGTTTAAATCAAGATAAAATCTATTTTAGTGCAGGTAAAATTGGTATGCAGATTGAGATGGATCCAAAGACATTGATGGATTTAATTCATGTTCAAGCAGGCGATATCACAAAGGAGTAATTTTATGTGGGCGAATGAGAGTGTATTTTATCAAATCTATCCTTTTGGAGCTTGTGGAGCGCCATTTGAGAATGATCATGTTCTAGAACATAGAATTCATAAATTAGAGGATTTTATTCCTCATTTAAAGAAATTAAACATAGACTGTATTCTATTGAATCCAATTTTTGAAAGTCGTACGCATGGCTATGATACAACGGATTTTAAAACGTTAGATACAAGATTGGGTACCAATGAAGACTTAAAGGAAGTTGTAAATCAATTCCATGAAAATGGTATTCAAATTATTTTAGATGCCGTGTTTAATCATGTGGGACGTGATTTCTTTGCGTTTCAAGATGTATTAGAAAAGAAGTGGGATTCACCTTATAAGGATTGGTTCTATATTGATTTTAATGGAGACAATCACTACAACGATGGCTTCTGGTACCAGGATTGGGAAGGCAATGATATCTTAGTGAAGTTGAATCTTCAAAATTCACAAGTAGTAGAATACATTTTAAGTGTAGTGGATTTCTGGAAAGAAGAATTTAAAATTGATGGTTTAAGATTAGATGTCGCATATTGTCTAGATAAAAACTTCCTTCAAACTTTACATAATCATGTAGATAGAGATTTCTTCCTTTTAGGTGAAACTTTACATGGTGACTATAATCAATGGATGAATGAAAATATGTTGGATTCTGTCACAAATTATGAGTGTTATAAGGGGTTGTATTCGAGCTTTAATTCAGCCAATTTCTATGAGATTCTTTATTCATTGAATCGTCAATTTGGCAAAGATCCATGGTGTTTATATACGGGTAAGCATTTGTTTAACTTTGTGGATAATCATGATGTTGAAAGAGTTGCGTCGATTTTAGAGGATAAAAACCAATTGCCTTTGATCTATACGATGTTATTTACAATGCCAGGTATTCCATGTATCTATTATGGCAGTGAATGGGGTATGGAAGGTACAAAAAATTGGAATGATACGGATCTAAGACCGGAAATCAAGGTATTTGAATGGAATGAGTTAACGGATACCATTCAAAAGTTAATCCACTTGAAACATAATCATTCCGCTTTATCTTATGGAGACTATACACAGATTGGTATCACAAATACGGCTTGTATTTATCAAAGACAAGATGAAAAGGAATGTCTATGGATTTGTATGAATATGAAGAGTGTTGTTCAAACATTAGGCTTTAATGGTCAAGGTAACTTTATCGACATGGAAACCAATGAAGCACTTCATATTCATAACGCACTTGAGTTTAAGCCTTATGAAGTAAGAATATTAAAGAAAGTATCGTAATGGATACTTTTTTTCATGTGATATAATTTGATAGAGGTATTTGTATATGGAAAATTGGATTCGAAATTATGATTCGTTTTATGTAACGAAAGATGATCAAAAAATAAGTTTTAGTGATGATTTTATCAAGTCAGAAGAAAGAACAACAGGATTAGGTAAGGGTATTTATAGCACGTATAAATATTTTGATACATATATTTGGAAAGAAGATAGTACGAATCATTATTATTTTGAGTGGATTCCCAAAGTGGATGAAAATATTAAAGAGGTACATTTTCCCGATAGTTTTGTGTGTGAAGATAAGGATGGCTATTCAACCATTCCTTATATGCAAGGTTTATTGATTCCCAATCGATATGAGTATGATTATAGTCGTATTGCCTTTGATGGGCAGTTTACAAGTTGTGCTGCCTATATGCCTTGGCTTAGTCAAACCGATAATGGAAAAGGGTATATCGCAATCAATGAAACGCCATGGGATTCTAAATATACAATTGATCATGATGATAAGGGGACAAGGCTTCAATTTGTGTGGTTAACAAGTCTAGGTAAGATGCGATATAAGCGTGTTGTTCGATATTCTTTTGAATCGAATATGGATTATAATCGTGCGTGTAAGATTTATCGAGAGTATGTTAAAGAAACCGGTTTATTTAAGTCTTTAAAAGAAAAAGAAGTTACACTTTCTAAAATATCAGATCTTCAACAGTGTGCTGTTGTTCATACGGGTATTAAGGCGCATACGGAAAAGGATTCTAGATTCTATAATGGGCAAGAGGATGTGATTCATTCTTTTGATTCGGTAAAAGAGATGATTCAAAGTCTTCATGAATTAGGTTCACACAAACTATATCTTCATTTGGATGGCTGGGGAGATCCTGGCTACGACAATTGTCATCCGGATTATTTGCCGGCATGTATTGAAGCTGGTGGCTGGTCTGGTTTAAAAAGACTTCAACAGAATTTAAGTGCGTCTAATGATTTATTTGGCTTACATGATCAGTATCGTGATTATTACTATAAGGCTAAAACACATAATGAAAATGAAGCGATTCAATTAGAGGATGGTGTAGTGTTTGAACATGCGAATTGGGCTGGGGGTAGACAAAACTATTTGTGTGCAAGTCTAGCACCTAAGTATGTAAAACGTAACTACACAGAAATCTTAAAACATATTGATTTGGATTGCGTGTATTTGGATGTTTTTTCTTGTAATGAAATGGATGAGTGTTTTAATCCAGAACATTTGATGACAAGAAAAGAGTGCATGGAATATCGAAGAGCTTGTTTTCAATATATGATTTCAAAGGGAATCATTCCTTCAAGTGAAGAGTGTAGTGATTGGGCGATGCGAGAACTTGTATTTTCTCATTATGGGCCTTATGAATTTATGATGAAAGATGAAAATGAGAAAAGAATGGGAATACCTGTACCTTTATTTAATCTTGTGTATCATGATTGTTTTATTTTGCCTTGGCCAATGGATCAAAAAGATGAAGACTATATGTTGTATGCGTTATTAAATGGTGGTATTCCATATGTGGTAAGGAATGCACCGTATGATAATGTGGATGGTAATTTTGGTTCAGATGGTTTGTCCATAGAAGATCGAATTAAACGTGCAAATGTTGTTCTAGATTTTTATCAAAAAATTAAAAATGAAGAAATGGTAGAACATAAAATCATCAATGATCATGTTCAACAGACCACTTTTAGTAATAATGTCACAGTTGAAATCAACACAAAGGAGAACACGTATAGGATTGTATGAAAATATTAGGATTAATATTACTAATGTTACTAACAGGTTGTACAAAGGCACAACCCGAACTAAGAGAAACTAAAGAAGTTCAAACTTCAATCCCTTATTCAGATGAGGAATTGATTAAAAACGCAAATGATCAAATTGAGGATGAAGCATATTATGTGGATTCAATCACTCAACAGTCGGATACAGAAGTGTGGTTTTCATTAAAGAATAAAGACTTAAATAAACAATATGTATTCAAATACAAAGAGAATGAATTAATTCCTGACAGATTAGTGAATTAAATGGAGTGTTATATTATGATACCTAAAATACTTGATTTTGAAGAGATGGTTTCTTTATATGTTAAGATTTTAAAGAAAACAATAACAGATACAGAACTTGAATTGTTTAAGTATAATTTAGACATTTCTTGTTGTGTGCCAGTTGCTATATTTTTTAAATTAAATAGTGAGGCAAAGAAAATATTGGGTAAAGAAGAATGGAGTAAACTATATAGTCCAGATATTGAAAGAGAATTTCATAGTGGTCCAATAGAAACAAAGAGCTAGAGTCTTTATGATTCTAGTTTTTTTATTGGTGGTGGAATTGAACTGAATGGTTAGTTTTTTTGAAAAACATTCTGAGTTTTATTGACTGAAATTTGTGAAATAATATATAATTTTAACATAGATTAGGGCTATGTTGGTTATGGAGAAAGTTATGAATAAAATAATGAAAAGGGTTGGGGCAGTATGTATAAGTATATTGATGTTATTCACACTGTGTATACCTTGTTTTGCGGATGAAACACAGAAGACGATTCGTGTGGGATCTTTTGAAGACACGTTTAATTATGTGGATGATCATGGTGTAAGGCGTGGTTATGGTTATGAATTGATGCAGGCTTTGGCTGGGTATACGGGTTGGAAGTTTGAGTATGTGAAGTGTGATTGGTCGAATTGTTTTGATAAGCTTGAAAATGGTGAGATTGATATCATGGGTGATATTGCGTATACGGATGATCGTGCTAAAGAAATGTTATTTTCTGAGGAAACGATGGGTGAAGAAAAGTATGTTTTGTATGCGAATTTATCAGATACGGATATTTTGTCTTCGGATTATAAGTCTTTGGATGGTAAGCGTATTGGTGTGCTTAAAGGTACTGAGCCTGAATATATGCTTACAGAATGGGAGAATAAGTATGGTATTCATACTGAGCATGTGAATGTAAGTGGTAATGAGGATGTAAAAAAGAAATTGGCGAATAATGAGATTGATTGTTTTGTGTCTTTAGAAGAGTCGATTTGGTCTGAAAGAGGGATTTCTAGTGTAACTACAATTGGAAAGTCTGATATATATTTTGCGATCAATAAAGAGCGTAGTGATATTAAACAAGAATTGGATCATGCGATGCGCCAGTTGGATAGTGATAGTCCTTTTTTCAAGGCGGATTTGTATAAGAAATATTTTACTTTGGATTATACGCAGTTTCTTACAGGAAATGAAAAGTCATGGTTAGAAGAGCATGGTGGTATTCGAATTGGTTTTTTAAATAATGATCCTATTGTGTTTTCAATGGACAAAAAGAGTGGAGAGATTCGTGGTTCACTGCCTGAATATGTTTCGTATGCCAAAGATTGTTTGGGAAATCATACATTGAAATTTGATATACAGGTTTTTGATGATTATGACAAAATGATTGAGGCTTTACATAATAAAGAGATTGATGTGATTTATTATGCGAGTAAAAATCCTAATATTGCCGAAAAGAAGGGGTATGCACTTTCAAATACGGCTTGGACGTATAATTTGATTGCCGTTACAAATAAGGAAGATTTTAATGAGAACGATTCATATGTGGTAGCTGTACCGAAAAACAAGGTGGCTTTAAAACAACATATTGCGTATAACTATCCGCATTGGAAACTCGTGGATTGTGATTCGATTGAGGATGGGGCGAATATGGTTGTTGATGGTAAAGTGGATTGTTTTATCAAGGGATCGAGTCAGGTATTGAAATTTGATGGTAATAAGAATTTTAAAATTATTTCTTTGACAAAGACAATGGAGGCTTGTTTTGGGGTTAAAGATGGGCAGGCAACACTATTATCCATATTGAATAAGACGATAAAGGCTATGCCTTCGGATATGTTGACAAGTGCGATTGCGATGTATGATAGTACGGCTTATAAAATGACTTTTTATGGTTTTTTAAAAGATCATTTGGCTGTTGTTCTTATTTTAGGTTTTAGTATTATTATTGTAATTCTTCAACTTTTAAGAAAGGCAAGACGAGCAGAGGCAAGTGCTAAGGAGGCAAATCTTGCCAAAACGCAATTTCTGCATAATGTATCGCATGATATTCGTACGCCTATGAATGCGATTTTGGGCTATTCTGAACTTATGAAGAATGAGTTAAAGGATAATGATTTGCCTAAGGTTGTAGAGCATTTAAACAAACTTCAAAAGGCGGGTAATATTCTTTTATCAATTATTAATAACGTATTAGATATGGCACGCATAGAAAGTGGTCATATGGAATTGGATGAAAACTATGTGAATATTGAGGATATAAGACAAAGATTGTTTGAAATGTTTGAGGATGAGGCGAAGAAAAAGAATATTCATGTGAGCTACACTTTTAATGTTGATCATAAACATGTCATGGCCGATGTGACAAAGGTTGAGGAAATTTTTGTGAATATTTTAAGTAATGCCGTTAAATATACACCTTCGAATGGTTCTGTTGAAGTGAATGTGGATGAACTTTCATGTGATGATCCTGGATATATGATTGTTCGTACAATCATTATGGATACAGGTATTGGTATGAGTCAGGAGTATTTAGAGAAGATTTTTGAATCTTTTTCAAGAGAAAGAATGACATCCAGTAAAATTAGTGGTACCGGTCTTGGTATGGCCATTGTTAAGAAATATGTGGATCTTCTTGGTGGAACAATTGATGTGAAGAGTGTTCTTGGCAAGGGTAGTACGTTTATTGTCACACTAAAATATAAAATTGTGGATGAAAAATATTATTTGAATAAACAAGAAGAGAATTGTGAATTTAATAATATAATTTTTAATGGTAAACATATTCTTTTGGCTGAGGATAATGATTTAAATGCCGAGATTGCACAAACCATATTAGAGCGTGCAGGACTTTTTGTAGATCGTGTAAAGAATGGTATTGAGTGTGTGAATAAGGTCATAGAAAATCCGGTTGGTACATATGATGTCATTTTAATGGATATTCAAATGCCTAAAATGGATGGATATAAAGCTACGTGTGAAATTAGAAACTTACAAGACAAGGCAAAAGCATGCATACCTATAGTAGCAATAACAGCCAATGCGTTTGATGAAGACAAGAAAAAAGCGATAGATGCTGGTATGGATGGTCATATCGCAAAGCCTATCAATATTGAAGATTTGTTTGTGGTATTAACGGATATTATAAATAAACACAAAAGCTAGAGTCTATGGATTCTAGTTTTTTTATGCAAAAAAGTTAAATTTTTTAGAAAAGCCTTATTTTTTTACGTATAAGAGTATGTAGGCAATCTCAAATTTAGTATCTATTGTACCTAGTTGATTAGATAGTCAAATCATTCTTTGTGGTAAAAAAACAAAAGTGCAATTGTGGGTTCACTTGTTTATTAAAGCGGGCAAGCTTCAAAAATATACAAAATACACATTACGATACTTATTTATCTAGATGACAGTTAGATGCCTACTAGAAATGAGGTGCTCATGAGGAGTGCAAATTTATTAAATGATTTCGCCTTTAAGTATGTGTTTGGCGAAGATTGTAAAGAGGCCAATGATGCCTTAAAATCATTACTCACGGTATTTTTAGAAAGGAAGGTAAATAAGGTTGTTGTTAAGAATTCAGAAATAGTAAAAGACTATAGTAAAATGAAAAGTCCAAGGTTAGACTTATTAGTTGAATTTGATGATCGAACGATGGTGGATTTAGAGATGCAATTAAGACAAACGAAAGATAATTTGCCAATTCGCTTTAGTTATTATTTGGCTCGACTTCATGGTTCTCAAGAGTTAGAAGGAAAATATTATGGTGAGTTAAAGGAAACAATCGTCTTAGTGTTCTTTAATGTGAATCTAATTGATAATAATAGAATGTGTAACACATTCACATTAAGGAATGAAGAAGGTTTATCTTTTGTAGAAGAAAGTCAGGATCGTATGAAGTTACGTACAATTGAGATGGCAAAGTTAGATATAAATAAGCCGCTTGAAGACATGAATGAACAGGAAAAGATGATTTATTACTTTTTGAATTGCCACAAGGGAATGGATGATAGTAAAATTAAGGCGATGATAGAAAGTGATGGGGTGATTCAAATGTTAGAGAAGCGTGTAGAAACCATATCGGATGATGGTTGGAAAAAAATAATAGAAGATTTTAGAAAACTGCATGAAAATGAAGAACGAATGGAATTACAACTTGAAATTGAAGAAGCAAATAAACAAGTAGAAGAAGCAAATAAACGTGCAGAAGTAGCAAATAAACGTGCCGAAGAAGCAAATAAACGTGCAGATGAATCGGATGAGAAAATGGATCAGATGAATCAATTAATGAAACTAGGGATTAAAGCGATGCTAACAAATGGGATGAGTTTAGAGCTTATTTCTAAGTCATTGTCGAAGAGTGAAGATGAAATTATGGAGTTGTTGAAATAGTCATTTTCTAGAAATTTGAAAAAGTGAAGATGATAACTGAGTCGCCTATAATATGGCGGCTTTTTTGGTGTATAATCAAAGAAAAGGAATTAGGTATATGTTTAGTAGAAGAAGAATATTAGGGTTTGCGATTGGTAAAATGTTGCGTCAGGATGGTTGGGCTGAGAAGTATAATCCTAAGAATGAGTTTCATGTGAATCAATATGATTATTCGAGTTGTAAAGAATATTTGGCTGCGCTTAAAGAGAAGTGGCAAGAATATGAAGATTCGGAATGTGAGTTTGAGGACTATGTGGATGTATCTAAATATTCAAATTATGATGATTATACCTATGATGTAGATGTTTATAGAACTAGATTAGAGTGCGTGATGAATGGGATTGTGATTGTGAATTTGAAGTGAATCCGTGTGATTTTGAGTATGAGGAGTATTATGTCAAAGCTTTAAAGCGGGCTTGGAAAAAGGAATTGGATCCTTATGATGAGTTTGAATATATTGATTTAGAATTGATTGATGATGTAAATGAGTATAAGGATCGAATAGATGAGTGTAAAGAGTGGAAGGACGAGCATGATTCAAATGATGAATATAATGTAGATCCTAGTCAATTTGATGATGTAGAAGAATATTTGGATGCACTAAGATTTTGTTGGCAAGATAAGTATGATCCAAGCTTTAAAACAAATATTGATGTAGATGATTATGGTACTGAAGAAGATTACAGAAATGCACTAATACTTGATTGGCAAGAGACATATGATTCCAAGCATCAATTTAATGGCTTTAACTTTAATAAATTCACTACCATTGATGATTATCTAGTTGAATTAGATGATCGAATGAATTGGACCACACAATGTGATCCGGAAGGTATGTATTCTAAAATTGATGCATCGAATTATGATAATCTCATTCAGTATAAGCATCAAATCAATTTAAGAAAAGCTTGGAAAAACAAGTATGATCCAAATAATGAACATACAAATGTTGATTCTTGTGATTATAGTAGTGTAGTAGAATATCATGAGGCAATAATGGATGGTTAGTACGAATGGCAGGGGAAACTCTGCTTTTATTTTGGTTATTTTATAAGTTTTAATAACAGTTCAATTTAAATTTTATTCTATATTATTTTTTATTGATGAAATATTCATATTTCGTAATATTTTTTATTTATAACTGTAAGCGTTTCACGTATAATAGATACTGAGTGAGGACATTTTATGCAGATAAGTTATAATAAGCTGTTTAAATTATTGATTGATAAAGGCATGAAAAAAACAGATTTGGCTAATGAAGCTAAGTTAACACCGGCTACACTGGCAAAGCTTTCTAAACAGGAGACTGTATCTATGGATACGTTGATTCGTATTTGCGATTGTCTGGATTGCTCATTTGATGATGTAGTGGAATTGATTAAAGATTAATTAAGGGTTCGGAGGTGTACCATGAAAGGGACTGATGAAATACGTACATACTCATTTGATAATGATGGTTTGAATGAACTGAAGAGTTTTGAATATGGAAAAAATTGGCCAGTAGTTTATCTAATTCATAATAACAAAGATTTATATATTGGAGAAACAACAAGTGCTGAGGTTCGAATGAGTCAACATCTAAGTAACAATGAAAAGAATTACTTGGAAGAAATCGCAATTGTATTTGATCATAAATTTAATAAATCTGTTATTTTGGATTATGAACAAAGACTGATTAAATATTGTTCCGTAGATAGTAGATTTCAAAATATTCTTAATAAAAATAAGGGTCAACAAGCCATACATGATTATTATAATCGTGATGAGTATCGTAGTGATTTTGAAAGATTATGGAATAGTTTAAAAAGTATGGGTCTTGCTGATCACACGTTGCATAAAATTGAAAATGAAAATATCTTTAAGTTTTCTCCATACAACTGTTTGACTGGTGAACAAAATGAAGTGGGAACAGATATTATTATGGATATAATTGATACATTTACTAATGATAAAAAGGGTATCAGTTTAGTGAATGGTTGCGCAGGTACTGGTAAAACGGTTGTTGCGATAAGTATCATAAATTCTCTGATGAATACATTGGATATTGAAGAGGATAGTGTAGGAGAATTTGATGATGATATTGATAAACAAAAAATAGCAGCTTTAAAAGAATTGAAGGATTATATTCTGAAAGAGAGAAATGGTAAGCCTTTTAAAATTGGATTTGTATTACCAATGCCTGGCTTTAGAAGAACAATTTCTAATGTATTTAAAGAATGTGGTAATGGTTTAGTGAAAGATATGGTTATCGGTCCATGTGATGTAGTTAAGGAAGATTATGACATACTATTTGTTGATGAATCACATAGATTGAGTAAAAGAAAAAATTTAACTGGATATGGCTCTTTTGATAGTACGTCAAGAAAATTAGGCTTGGATCCTAATGAAACCAATCAATTAGAGTGGGTGCTTAATTGTGCGAAACATGTTGTTTTATTTTATGATCAATATCAGGCGGTAAAATCATCCGATTTAACAGCGTCTGAATATCAAGATACCTTAAATAAATATTCGGTTAGTCTAAATCATCATGAGTTAAAAACGCAGATGCGATGTAAGGGTGGTGCACCTTATATTGAATATATTAAGGCAATTATGAATTGTACAAACACTGCTTTTAAAACAATTGAAAATTATGATTTCTTATTATTTGATGATCCGAATAAACTAATTGAAGAAATTAGAAAAAAAGATGATCAATATACGTTATGTAAAACAGTGGCTGGTTTTTCATGGGATTGGAAAACAAAGCCAAGTAAAAAGCCTAAAGATAATTTAGATACTTATTTATCTCTTGTAGAAAAAGATGAATATGATATTTCCTTTGGCGAGCAACATTATATATGGAATCTTTGGAATGAAGATTGGATAACGCGAAAAGATTCACACTATACAATTGGATGTATTCATACTACTCAAGGATATGATATGAATTATGTAGGGGTAATCTTTGGAAAAGAAATAGATTATGATCCTGTAAGTAATTCGATTGTTATAGATTTAAATGAATATAGAGATAAAAAAGTTAAATCAGGTATGGTTGAGGCTGAATTAAAAAAATTGATTATAAATACATATACAACCATCTTGGCAAGAGGTATTAAGGGTTGTTATGTATATGCATGCAATAAAAATCTTCAGAATTATTTGAGAAAATTTATTGCGGCTGCGAATGATTATACTTTGAAATAATAAATATTTATTGCAAAAACTCTATTTATTAGTGCAACAGCTAAAGACTATATTACTCAATATCAAGACTTACAGAGGATTGGAATGACAAGTACATTATCACTACCAACATTAATTGCATTGTGTTCTATAGCTATTCAAAAACCAACCGTAAGTTCATTAGCTGTACTTGGTGATATTAGTGTAAGTGGTACTGTATCTAAGGTAGAAAACTTGGCTAATACTTTACAAGTTTGTTTAGATTCTGGTGCAAAGAAAGTATTATTACCAATCACTTCAGCAGTAGATTTAGGAACAGTACCACCAGAACTTGTAGGATGTTTTAATTTAATATTTTTTAACAATGCAGAGGATGCAGTGTTTAAAGCGTTAGGAGTGGAATGATGTATACGTATAATCAACCAACAAAAATGAAAGCACGACATTTAGTAATACAAAATGCAGTTGAAAATTTAACACTTAATCGACAATCGTCAGCAATTGTCCAACGAAATTATGTTAGAAGTGTTTATGATTATTTTCAATCAAAAGAGGAGATTTCAGACACAAAAAAAGAAATTGAAGAAATCGATTTTAAATACATTATTGACTGGGAAAAACTTCATGATGTTAAAGTGAAAAAAAAGAGTCCAGAAGAACTAACTGTATGCTATTTATGTGGACCTGAACCTGATAATGATTTTAAAGAATTTACAAATTTAGGAATATTACCGCAAAATATATGGGCTTTTGAAAATAATAAAAGTTGTTATGATGCTGCATTAAAAACATATGAACAAGGAATGTATCCTCAGCCACGCATTATTAAACAAAAAATAGATTCTTTTTTTATTAATACACCAAAAACATTTGATATTGTATATTTTGATGCATGTAGTACTCTAATATCGGAACAACATAGTTTAAAAAGTATCAGGACCTTATTTCAATATAATCGATTAGAATCAATTGGAGTTTTGATAACTAATTTTTCAGCTCCTGATTTATCTGCAGATAATCAAGAACTATGTAAGTTGATTGCATTTTATCTATATTTCAAAAAAGAAAATGCAGAGCAAATTAAACTAAATGATAAAAATATTTGCAATATAGAATACAGTCAATTATTACAACAAGTAAAAGATAATTTTGATAAGTATTATAGTGATTTTATTTCATATGTAATACGAGACTTAGGTTCGGTTCTAGTTCCAATACAAAAAATAAATACCAATACGTACTTTTCTAAATTATTCAATAAAAATACTGATCAGGTAGAAAATTATTCTTCATTATTTCAACAAGCTAAAAATAATAATTTAGCTAAAATGATTTTTTCAGCTAAGTTTTTACAAGACAATGATGTTCACTCAAAAATATTCGATTTATTTTTTAATGATATCGGCTCTTTAGATGATTTATTTGATTGCTTTAAGGTTTTAATAAAAATGCAACAAGGAACAATAAATATTGATAATAGTTTAAAAGAGATAACTGATTATTTTGAGAGTGGACAGATTTATAACTTCCTAGATACTGTACATAGAAACATGTTTTTTGACATAGTATTAAATCAATTAACATATCCAATGCATTATAATAATAAGAATAATTATCGGTATAACTATATTGCAAAACATAACCATATGTATATGGATTTGACTGTATTTGATGAATGCAGATATATATACGAATGGCTACCTGCAATGCATCAGATTAAATCAGCATTTTTAAATAAATCATGGCAATATGTCTTTCGCTTTGCTTTAGATGGATTGGTGAAATCACGAAAAGATTACAATAATGAATTATTTTTTCAAGGGACAGTAATATCGGAGAGAGAAAAACAATTTTCAACTGCAAAAATAAAATCTAGAAAAAAAATAGGGAGGAACTAAAATGGATGCATATCAATTAGATTACACAGATGTTGATGAAATATTTCGAGAGAAGCTTAAAATTCAAAATATCGTAAAAAGTATTAGCACAATTTTCGATAATCCTAGATATTTTGATAAAATTAACTACAAACCATATTTCCAGCGTAATTACGTTTGGGATGATGAAAAAGCAACATACTTTATAGAAAGTATATTACTTGGAACGGAAATTCCCCCACTAGTATTTTTTCAAACTAAAACAGATAATGAAGTTATTGATGGAAGGCAAAGATTTGAAACGATTAATAATTTTTTAAAAGACAAGTTGACTTTAAAGAATAAAGGATTGCATAGCTTAAAACAATTAGCTGGCTTAAAATACAGTCAAATAGATGAAGAAATACGGAATTCTTTTGGAGATACTCGTATTCGAATTTTACAATATGAGGTCGTAAATGAACCAAGGTTAGACGAGCTTAAAGAAGATAAAATAAAAAAAGAAATATTCAGAAGATATAATTCTGGAATAACACCATTACAAAAATATGATATTGAACGAGCAATATTTATAGATGATCCTTTAACTAATTCTCTTTCGAACAAGTTAAAAGATAATCATGAATTATTTTCGTATTTATGTTCAATTATTTTGCCTAGAAGTAAAAAAAAGGAAAACGAACGAGACAAGATAAACATTCTTACTGCAATAATAAGAGAGTTAATAAGCATGGAATATTTGACAATTTATGAATTTGCAAAATCTTCTAAAACCGACTTAATTAGAAAAACGTATTTTAATAATGTTGCCGATAATGATTCAGTGCAAGAATTAAATAAGTTTATAAAAATAATCCAAATTTTAGGCGAGTTTACAGAATTAATAGAAGAATCAAATATTGACATTAAAAGCAGCCAATTATTTTATGAATGCTTATATTGGATAGTAAATATAGCATTATCTAATAATCTTCTCATTCAAAAAGATGATGAAAGAAAAATAATTGAAATGATAAAAAACGATAGAACAGATCGAATTTGGGATAAAATTAATAATAATCCTCAAAGACTTTATTCTGAATTGTTTGAGCCAACTGGATCGCACTATTATGGTGCAATAATGAACAGATATATATTCTTGGGAAATATTTTTTCGAAGTATTTTAATTACGATTTTTCAAAATATATTCGTAATAAAAATTCAAATGATATGCCGTCTACACAAAAAGAAGAATTTAATAAATATAAAATCAATAAGGCTCTTCCAGAAACACTTTCCATTGTAGATATTATGCGAGATATTGAAAAATCAAGATTTTTAATTCGTCCAAATTACCAACGATCTGAAATGAAAAATACTAATAAATCTTCATATTTAATGGAAAGTATACTTCTTGGCATTAATATTCCACCGTTATTTATTTACAAAAGAGAGGATGGAACAAAAGAAGTAATTGATGGTCAACAACGTTTATTAACTATTCTTGGCTTTTTAGGTAAACCATATATTGATGAAAACCGAAAAACACAATATTCGATTAAAAACCGTTTTAGATTATCTCAGCTCAAAATATTAAAAGAATTGAAAGGAAAAACAATCGAAGATCTTCCAGAAGATTTTAACAATCGTATTTTAGATTTTGCTATGGATATCATAGAAATTGATGGACAACAAAATCCAGATTTTAGTCCTATTGATTTGTTTTTGCGTCTTAACAGTAAACCTTATCCCATTAAAGACAATACTTTTGAAATGTGGAATGCATATCTTGATAAACGGATTATATTGAAAGTTAAAGAATTAGCCTCTAATTATCACACGAAAGTATTCAGAGCCAGAGATCCAAGAATGAAGATTGAAGAATTAATTACTTCTTTAGCATATATCGATTATAAATTATCAATACAAACGGATTTAAATTCGATTTTAAATATCTATACTCGTGATGAAAGACTTTGTGCTAGATTGACTAGTAAATCGCAAATGACAAAACAATTAAATGAAATTTCGCAAAATTCACCCGAACAATTTCTTAATTCATTAGATAGTGTTGAAAATTTTGCAAATAAAATTCTTTTATTAACTGATGGCAATAAAGACAAAATGAAGTTGCTAGTTAACCATTCAAGAAAAGGAACCGCATTTAAAACGGATCAGAATTTCTATTATTTGTGGTTAATACTTAAAAATATAGATATTTCAATAATAGAAAAAGATAAAAATACAATTTTTGAAATTATTAGATTAAAGTTTAAGGACATTCAATCATTTAAAGGTAAAGTAGATGTACAAACTTTAAATAATTTATTTGATTCTATTGATTAATCACTTTGGATTGGCAAATATAATACCTCACTATCTTCTTTTAAGTTTAGATAAGGCGTAGGTATTTGTTCGCCGTTCTGTTTTAGTTTCTTCAAACGTATTGGATTTTTCCATCTGAGTATTCCATGGTGGCGGATCCACCCAATTCATTTGGACAGAGCCATTAAAAGATGTATTAAGAAGATGGAAGAAATATATGAGGGGTGAAAATGTATGAGTGAAGTCGTTGATTTATTAAATGAGATTTTAGATGAACTTAGAACAATGAATGAAAAATTGGATGATATTCGTGGAAATGAATATAGTGATGGTTCTTTAGAAGATATATTTAGTAAACTTGATGATATTGATGATAGTATTAATAACTTAGGCTAGATTTTGTGGTATCATATAAGTAATGATATATCTTTACAAATCAGTTTTTAAATATAGTGTGGCATTATCTGATTTGAGATGATGCCTTTTGTTTGTGGGGTTAGGTTATGCAGGATTTTAAGTTACTTACTAGACAATTGTTAGAAACATATCTAGGATCGGATACATTGGGCGAAGTTGCGATTCAAGATTTTTTAGATTCCAATGCGAGTATTATTGGTACGGGAAAACAAGAATTCTTTAAAAATATTGAGCACTTTTTAAATTCTTTCAAATTTGATGTGGAGAAAAGAAAGAATATTCATTTTGAATTTAAAGATTTAGAAATTGAAGAAAATATTGTGGATGATCAATGTGTCTTTGTGTACGGATCTGTTCAAATTTATGGTCTTTATGATAAAGAAGTTACAATTATACATTTGGATTCTCGCTTTACTATTATTTATGGAGTCAGAGATGGAAAATGGAAAGTGCTTCATATTCATCATTCGATTCCGGACAAAGAACAATTGGAAGATGAAGAGTTTCCAATTACTTTAGGTAAGCAGGTGCAACAAGCTCGACATGAAGTTGAGGCATTATCGGCTGGGTATTCCTATATTTGTTTGATTAATCTAGAGACAGGTGATGTGGAATTAATTAAAGGAAATAATATTCCTGGCTTAAATGGACGCTATACTCAGACGGATCATAATATATTATTAGAGCAAGTAAATCGTTTGATTGCAAAACCATTTAGGCAGAGTAGTGTTGAATTTTATGATAGTACGACCATCGCAAAACGTCTTGAAGGAAAGAATTCCTTATTCCATACTTGTGAAAGGACAGACGGAACTTGGATTCTTTCGATGATTGTACCTCAAAAATATGATGAGAATGGTCGTGTTGTGAGTGTATTACTTGCCAATCGTGATTTTACGGAAGAAAAGAAGCGTGAGTTAGAACAGGAAGAGGCTTTACGCCAAGAAAAGATCAAGGCTGAAAAGGCCAATGAGGCCAAGTCCATATTCTTATTTAATATGTCACATGATATTCGTACACCGATGAATGCGATTTTGGGATATTCACAATTAATGAAGAAAGAATTAACAAATCCTAAACTCGTTCATTATCAAGAAATGATTGAACAATCGAGTCAATTATTACTTTCAATTATTAATAATGTATTGGATATGGCTCGTGTTGAAAGTGGTAAGATGGAATTGGATGAAAATTATGAAGTAGTGGGGAATATTACTCAACTTGTTTGTGGTGCATTTGCGGCGGAAGCTTCAAAAAAGAATATTGAATTAAACAAAATTGTGGATGTCGATCACAAACATATTATTACCGATTCTACAAAAATGCAGGAAATTCTATCCAATCTAATCAGTAATGCGATCAAATATACATCTGCTGGTGGTAAGGTAACAATCGATACAAGAGAACTTCCTTACGATAAAGAAGGCTATACTTTAATTCAAACAAAAGTATCGGATACAGGTATTGGAATGAGTGAAGAATTCTTGCCATCTTTATTTGAATTATTTACACGTGAAAGAAATACGACTCTATCTAAAATTCCAGGTACTGGACTTGGTATGGCTATTGTCAAAAACCTTGTGGACTTAATGAATGGCAGTATTGAAGTAGAGAGTGAACTTGGTAAGGGTAGTACTTTTACGATTACCATTCCACATAAGATTGCGAATAAAGATTATACTAATAGAAATATTGAATCTTCCAATGAGTTTGATATTGATTTTAAGGGTAAAAGAATTTTATTGGCCGAAGATAATGAATTAAATGCTGAAATCACAACTACAATTCTTAGTGAAATGGGTTTTGAAGTTAAAACTGTAGAAGACGGAATTCTATGTGTGAATGAAATGCAACATCAACCAGCCAACACATACGATTTGATTTTAATGGATATTCAAATGCCAAATATGGATGGCTATAAGGCAACAGATTGTATTCGACATCTTTCACAACCTGAAAAGGCCAATATTCCAATTATAGCTATGTCTGCCAATGCGTTTGAGGAAGATAAGAAAAAAGCATTTGATGTAAAGATGAATGATTATATAACGAAGCCAATTGACTTTCAAAAGATGGAAGAAGTATTAAAACACATATTGAGTAAGAAGGATCCTCTTAGTTGAGGATTCTTTTATCTTATGTTGTGTAAATGATTGATTTTGTGTTAGTTTAGATGTTAAAACCGTATCTAATTCAACGAAAATAATGCGATTTAGACAAGATAGGATCATTCGCAACAAAATGCTTGGAGTTAATAATGTTTTCACATTGGCTCTTTATAATAGGAATTGGCTACTGGATGTAGTAACGGTGAACCCTCTGAATTAAAAGGATGATATCTTGAGTTCTCGATGATTCCGATTATGTAGGAGGACGTGTTTTATGTATATTTATCTGTACATTGATGTTGCCATGACTATCTTGGCTTTAGTTGAATTACTAAAAATTACATTATTGATTATAGAAAAATGTAAAAGACACTAGTTCACCCGTCCAAAGGATTAAACTAGTGTCTTTTCACTAAAATAATTCAGAGGAACCACTGTATCCAGTAGTTTTTCTGTATGAATATTAAACAATTGATATATATAAAAGTCAAGGTTAACTTTATCTAAAATTAGTCGTTTTAGATAAAATAGGAACAATAGAAATTGTAACCGTATGTTGTAACGGCTACCCTTGGAATAAAAAGGATAACATCTTGAATTCTCGATGATTCCGATTTTGTACAAGGACGTGTTTTATGTATATTTATCTGTACATTGATGTTGCTTTTGTGTTTAATGGCTTTAGTTGAATTGTTAAAAATCGCATTGATTATTATAGAAAAATGTAAAAGACACTAGTTCACCCTCTCCAATGGATTACTAGTGTCTTTATACTAAAATAATTCAGAGGAACCACTGCATCCAGTAGTTTTTCTGTATTTGTATTATAATTGTTAAATTGATTTTATGCAAATGAATGGATTATGTTGGAATAATCATCTGGATGTATGGATTGTTTTGACAAGCTTGCATACACCATCGCTTAATAGTTCGATATTTTCTTCATTGAAAATTATATCTCTAGAAGTATGTATTCGATCAAGATAATAGAACAGACCTTTCTTAAGGCTGCAAACTCCATATGCATATTTAAAGTTAAAGTTATCGGATGGATAGAATCCAAATCCTTTGTTGATGTGAACTCTTATATAATCTGTTGATGCAAATGCATTTATAATATTTTCATGTTTTGATTGATCATTTTTAATTTGTTTCGTTGGAAAGAAAAATATATCATTGCCATCGGATACACAATCAAAATTAATGATAAGTTTATTCTTTACATATTCTTTATATTCTTTCGCAAAAGCAGAAGAGCCTAATAAACCTAGTTCTTCGTTGTCAAATAACACAAAACATACTTCATCTCTTAAATCTTCTGGTAATTTGATGGCTGATTCAATGATTGTAATAATACCACTCGTATTATCATTTGCAGTATGTTTATTTGCTTTTCCAAACAACATCCAAATCATTATAATTAACCATGAAATAGAAGAAGCAATATTAAGTTCAATATTCTTAAATAGACCTATCCAAACAAATAATTGAATAAGAACGATGTTCATAAAGAATATAAGAATTAATATACAAATAATAATGGCTAATTGTGATTAAATCAGGCCAAACAAATTATTAGGCACAATTAAATTGGGAAATGGTAAGACCGCCTGTGTATCATAGTGAGCTGTACAAAATATCTTAGCTTTTTCTATATTACCGATAATTATATTATTATTTATCCCTTTATGTTGAATACTGGGGCAATACCCATATTGATTAAGTTCATGAATTATATATTTACGAAATTCCTCTTTTTGTTTTTTTGTTTTTCGAACCTGAAAGTGATCAAGAATTCTACGACTCGTTTCATTCATTCTTATTTCTCCCTTAGTTGCATATATTTTATCATAATGTGAATGGTTTTCGTGGCTTTATAAAATGTAATTTGAAAAAGTCAAGACGAATCTATCTAATTTGATGAAAATAAGGCGATTTAGACAAGATAGGATCATTCGCAACAACATGCTTGGAGTTAATAATGTTTTCACATTGACTCTTTATAATAGGAATTGGCTACTAGATGTAGTAACGGTGAACCCTCTGAATAAAAAGGATGATATCTTGAGTTCTTAAAGATTCCGATTTTGTAGGAGGACGTGTTTATGTATATTTATCTGTACATTGATGTTGCCATGACTATCTTGGCTTTAGTTGAATTACTAAAAATCGCATTGATTATTATAGAAAAATGTAAAAGACACTAGTTCACCCGATCCAAGGATTAAACTAGTGTCTTTACACTAAAATAATTCAGAGGAACCACTGTATCCAGTAGTCTTTCTGTATGATTATTAAACAATTGATATATATAAAAGTCAAGGCTAACTTTATCTGAAATTAGTCGTTTTAGATAAAATAGGAACAATAGAAATTGTAACCGTATGTTGTAACGGCTACCCTTGGAATAAAAAGGATAACATCTTGAGTTCTTAAAGATTCCCATTTTATAGGAGGACGTGTTTATGTATATTTATCTGTACATTGATGTTGCCACGTGTTTAATGGCACTAGTAGAAATACTAAGAATAACATTATTGATTATAGAAAAATGTAAAAGACACCAGTTCACCAACTCCAAGGATTAAACTAGTGTCTTTGACATAAAATAATTCAGAGGTACCACTGTATCCAGTGGTTTTTCTATTTGGCTTTATGCAAGAATTTATTTTTTTAAATTCGTGACTTTATTTCATAAACATTTCATAAATGATTGATAGAATGGTTTCGGATAAGGAGTTGGTTTTTTTGATACATAATGCCTATGCATATATCACAAGAAAGAAAGTAAGGACGAGTATCTTGTTTTTGATACTTATGGTTATTCTTCTGAGTCTTTATGGATGGTTGAGTATTCTTTCATCCAATTTACGAATGGAAAAATCTTTAAATGAGGTGAGTTTGAGTTCGATTGTAGTACAAAAAAAGGATGGTTCTGAGTTTGAAAACCAGTTTTTTAATAATTCTGTATATGAATATGATTTTGTTTCTAAGTTAGAAGATGCTAAGACAGTTTCTATTAAGCAGGGTGTAAAACTGGATTCTTTACCTGAAGAATATAAGAATGTAGTTTCAGTAGTTGGAACAAATAACACTTCAAAAAATGTTTTATTTCGTAGTGGCGTATTTACTTTAATTTCAGGAAAAAATATTAATTCTAAGGATAGAAACTCTATTCTTATTCATTCGGATCTAGCTAAAAAGAATCATTTAAAAGTAGGGGATACAATATGTTTGAATTCTCATACTTATACAATCAAAGGAATTTTTGAAGGTAAGAAGCATGAAACATATACAGGTTTATCTTCGGATTTAAGTGAGAATACCGTATTTGTGGATTATCATTCTTTAGATACGAAAATGATCCATAAAATGACAGTTTTCTCAAAGAAAGAAACGATGCTTAAACAAGTTCAATCCTTATATCCATCAAGTGAATATGTTGTGTCTAAAGATACGAATGCCTATAAATCGTCTTTAGAATCTATACAAAGTATGAAGCACATGATTCAGATTTTATCTTGTTCTATCATTGTGTGTGGACTTGTTGTCTTATCTTTGGTATTGGTTCTATGGCTAAGAGATCGCATGCATGAAATCGGTGTCTTGTTATCTATAGGAAAAAGTAAGATGGAAATTATTGTTCAATTTATATTAGAACTTGTATTTATATCCTTTCCATCAGGAATCATTCTATGTGCTTTTAGTGTAATTAAACATAATACGTTATGCTTCATATTAAGTTATGGCTTGTTGATGAGTATTATTATCGTTTCTGTACTAATGGCGAGTCTTATGATCATGATCAAAAAGCCAAGAGAAATATTATCGAAATTGAGTTAGGAGGAAAATAATGAGTATATTAGAAATAAAAGATGTAACGTATGGTTACACAAAATTAGAACATATTTTATTTGAAGTGAATCAAAACTTTGAGTGCGGAAAGTTCTATGCGATTATTGGAAAATCAGGAGCAGGTAAATCAACCTTATTATCTTTATTAGCTGGACTTGATGAGCCAGACTCTGGTGAAATTTTATTTGAAGGAGAAGATATTTCAAAAACTGGATATACAAATCATCGTAAGAATCATATTTGTCTGGTGTTTCAAAATTACAATTTAATTGATTATTTAACACCATTAGAAAATGTACGCTTAGTCAATTCTAAAGCTTCGCCTTCCATTCTTTTAGATTTAGGACTTGAACAATCCCAAATCAATCGTAGTGTAATGAAACTATCGGGAGGACAGCAACAAAGAGTTGCGATTGCCCGTGCCCTTGTAAGTAGCGCACCGATTATTTTAGCGGATGAACCAACGGGAAATCTAGATAGCGATACGGCTAGTGAAATTATTGATATCTTAAAGGCTCGTGCTAAAGAAAGAAATAAGTGTGTGATTGTTGTGACACATAGTAAAGAGGTAGCGGATGCCGCTGATGTTGTATATGAATTAAAAGATAAAAAATTAAAGAAGAGGGGGAAATAGAATGTTTAAGAATGCATTTAAATATGTAACTCGAAAAAGTGCGAAGTCAGTGATTCTATTTCTTGTTGTTCTAATTATGTCAAGCCTTTGTTTAGTCGGACTATCTATAAAGGATGCGACAAACAAAGCGTCCAATACATCATTAGGCTCGATTACCAATAGTTTTACAATGGAAATTAATCGTCAAGTTAATTTTGGAACACCTAGAGGTGCGGGTAATGTTAAGGGGAAGGACATTGAAAAGATTTGTGCTTCTAAAGATATTGACTCGTACGTGAAAAGAATCAATAGTGTAGCTGACTTAGTCGATCATGATATTGTTTTAACTTCAAATGAAAATAAGGAGCGTCTTACTAAATTTAAATCGACCGTGATGCTTACTGGAGTAAATGAATCAAAAAAAGAAACAAAGTTTGTATCGCAAGCCTATAAATTAGTTGAGGGCAAACATTTAAATAGTAATGATAAACATCAAATCTTAATGCATAAAGATTTAGCTAAAAAGAATCATTTAAAAGTGGGAGATAAACTATTACTCCGTTCAAATATCTATGATGCAGATAATGAAAAGGGTGCGGATGAAACAGTAGAAGTAACCATTAAGGGTTTATTTGATGGTCATAATCAAGGTGGTGTTACAGCTGCACAAGAATTATATGAAAATAATCTAATCACGGATTTGGATACGGCTGCCAAAGTCTATGGCAATACAGAAAAAACAGCTGTATATCAAGATGCCACATTCTTTGTGAAAGGAAATAAAGATTTGGATCAAGTTATTAAAAATCTAAGAAAATTAGATATCAACTGGAATGAGTATGTGCTGGTAAAAAGTACATCCAATTATCCGGCTCTACAAAAATCAATACGTGGTATGTATAGTGTCGCAAATAAAATGTTTATTGGGTCTTTGATTTTTGCGGGTATCGTTGTTACTTTATTGTTGTTCATGTGGATGAATGCACGAAGAAAAGAAATCGCAATTTTAATGGCCTTAGGTATTTCTAAAATGAAGATCTTTATTCAATTTGTTTTAGAACTATGTATGGTAACTATTCCTGCCTATATCTTTGCGTACTTTATCGCTGGTAAAACAGCATCAAGTCTAGGTACAAAAGTATTGAACAATGTAAGTACGGGTGTTGCCAAAGAAATCGCAAAAGAATCTGCCTCAAATCAACTTGGTGGTGGAGCTGAAGTGGATGGCTTTAATAAAATGTTGACACATATTGATGCAACTGTTGAACCAAAATATATGATGTATGTTATTATATTCATGTCAATTGTAATGTTTATTGCACTTGTTGTTTCAACAACGCACTTGTTAAATAAGAATTGTAAAGAATTAATGAATGAGGAGGAATAATGAAAATATTGGTAGTGGAAGATGATACAATGATTCGCGAAGGATTGAGTGAATTCTTATCGGAGTCTGGATATACAATGGTTCAGGCAAAAGATGGGAAAGAGGCATTGGAAAAGTTTAATACAGATATTCATTTGGTAATATTGGACATTCAAATTCCATATATCAATGGATTGGATGTATTAAAAGAAATCCGTAAAGAAAGTAATTTGCCTGTTTTAATCTTAACGGCTTTCAGCAATGAAGAATTTAAAATTGATGCCTATACAAACTTAGCGGATGGCTATATTGAAAAACCATTTTCACTACCCGTATTAAAAGCTCGTATTGATGCGCTTCTTCAGAAACAAGATACTTTTGAATATAAAAATGTTTGTGTGAATTTCAAAAGCTACACGGCCAAAATAGATGGTAAAATGATTGATATCAATGCCAAAGAACTAGAAATATTAAAATACCTTTTAGATAATGCAGGTATCGCATTATCTAGAGCACAAATTCTAGATCATGTTTGGAAGGAAAGTGAAGACGTTCCTTATGATCGTGTTATTGATGTATATATTAAAGAATTACGTAAGAAACTAGGTTTAGATTGTATTACGACCATTCGTAATGTGGGCTACAAATTGGAGAAATCATGAAAAACATAAAGATATTTCCTAAAATATGCATACAAACATTCAGCGTCATCGCAATTATTGTCTTGTTTATCCATCTCTTTGTATATTTGATTTTTCCTAGAACCTATTTGGATGTAAGAAAAGAAGAAATTTATACTAAGGCTAATGAAATTACAGAAAACTTAAGTGGCAAATCTGTTGACTATATTGAACAAGCTTTAGATTTCTATTCCAACACCAATGAAATCAAAGCGTTTATTAAAAAGAATACTACATCGAATGAAGTTGAAATCAAGAAAGATTTAAATGTCGACTTAAAGAGTTCTAATAACTCTTTGATTATTGAAGAAAGACAATTAAAGCTGGATACAGGAAAGACCATTCGCCTCCAATTTGTTTCAACAGCTGACATGCAAAGCCAAGCTAAAAATCTAAGTCTACAATTTCTTCCTTACTCCTTAATTATATCCTTATGCTTTTCAGCCATTGTCTCTTTGGTGTATGCCAAATCCATTAAAAATCATGTAGTTGAAATCAAAAGTGTAACCGATCAAATGATGGCATTAGATAAGAAGGCTCGTCTAGAAATTGATTCGAGTGATGAAATTGGGCAGTTGAAGGCGCAAATCAATGATTTGTATGAAACACTTCTTGATTCGATTTCCAATCTTGAATTTAAAAATAAAGAGATTCTAAGATTAGAGAAAATAAAATACGATTTCTTTAAAGGGGCCAGCCACGAATTAAAAACGCCTTTGGCAAGTCTTAAAATTATCTTAGAAAATATGAAATACAATGTGGGAAAATATAAAAATAGAGATGTTTATATTGATGATTGTATTGATTTAGTTGATCATTTAACAAAGAATATCCAACAAATCTTATCTGTATATTCCATAGAAAATCTAAAAGACGATGAAGAAGTGGTTCAAATCAAAGATATCTTGTCTAGTGTACTTGAAAAATATGATGTATTGATTCACCAAAAGGAATTAAGAATTCAAAATGATTTAAAAGATGAAACAATGTATATTGGCAAGACAGCTCTAAATATCATTTTGTCTAATCTTATTAGTAATGCGATCAACTATACGCATGAAAAGGATACTGTTCATATTGGAATCGAACAAGGCTATTTCTTTATTCAAAACAAACAAGATCCAACCCAACCTAAAGGAAATGGTCTAGGTTTATATATTGTTCGTAATCTATTAGATAATTATAAAATGAAATATGAAACGATTGAAGGAGAAAAATTTATCTTCAAGATTCAATTGAAACATTAGATCCTTATTATGAGGATCTTTTAATTTTTATTTAAAAATATTTTGAAAGTTAATAATGTTTTCACATTGGACCTCTATAATAGGTCTTATAGTAGATTTATAGTTAAAATTTGTTGAATTTCACCTCATACTAACATAAAATGTTAGTGAGAGGTGAAAATATGATAGTTACATATGAAATATTAAAGGAAAGTCTAACGGATTATAAGGCTAGAGATATTAAAATCAAACGAATGAGTGATAATAAAGAAATCATTAAGCTTACTAAAAATCTGTATGAGACAAATAAAAATGCACCTGGCTATGTTGTTGCGAATGCGATTTATTCACCATCTTATTTATCATTTGATTATGCTTTAGCTTATTATGGATTGATACCTGAAGCTGTATATACATATACAAGTGCAACTTTTGGTAAGGGTAAAAAGAAATTGTATAAAAATGATTTTGGTACTTATACATATCGAGATGTACCTACACACATTTATCCTTATGGTTTACAAATTTATCAAGAACAAGATTATTCATATGTAATGGCAACACCTGAAAAAGCCCTGTGTGATAAGCTATATACTTTAAAAGTAGTGCGTAATAAGAAAGATATGTATGATTTATTATTTAATGATTTACGTATAGATATGGACGTCTTAAAACGACTCGATTTTAATGTATTATATACACTATGTGATAACTATGGATCTACAAATATGAAATACTTAAAAAAAGTATTAGGAGATCTAGATGAAAACAATTCTTGAACAAATGATTGAGGCTTATCAGCCAAAAAACAATGAAGAAAAACGAAATGTTATTAAAGAAGTCATGCAAGAAATTACACTTTGTGCTTTGAGTAAAGCTGGATTCTTTGATGTGGCCGCATTTTATGGCGGTACTGCATTAAGAATATTTTACGGACTTGACCGTTTTTCTGAAGATTTAGATTTTTCATTAATGACGAAAAACAAAGACTTTGATCTTAGTACATACGTTCCATCTTTAAAACAGATTGTACAATCATTCGGTTTAAATGTGGATGTTGAAATTAAACATAAGACTTCAGATTCAGTCATACAATCTGCTTTTCTGAAGGGAGATACAATTGAACAATTCTTATTGTTTTATCCAAATGATTTAGTTACAGGCATAAATAAAAACGAAAAAGTGAAAATTAAATTTGAAATAGATACCATGCCTGCAGGTCTTGCCACATATGAAACAAAATATCGCTTATTACCACTGCCTTATAGTATTAAACTGTATGATGAAGCTTCCTTATTTTCTGGAAAGATACATGCGGTCATTTGTCGTTCATGGAAATCTAGAGTAAAAGGTAGGGATTTATATGACTATGTTTTCTATCTAACAAGAAATACAAAATTTAATTTGGATCATTTAAGAGAAAAATTAATTGAATCTCACTATCTATCTCAAGAAGATAGAGTTGATGTGAACTTTGTGAAGGCACTATTGATTGCAAGATTTAATGAAATTGATTTTAACGATGCGAAAAAAGATGTTTTACCATTCATTAAAGATACGAGTATATTGGATATTTGGAGTAAAGAATTCTTTATCGCAATCACATCAAAATTAAGCAATAGATAAAAGACACTCGTTTGAGTGTCTTTGTGTTATTTTAGCATTTCTAGATAGTTCACATTTACATATTGACTATATAATGGCTCATCATGGATCATGGCATTTTGAAAGAATTGATCGACATCTTCATAGTTTTTATCATCCATCGATATATAGAATAAATCATCCTCATATTTGGCTTCGATAATATAATCTTCTCCATTGATTTCTAAGGCGAGTTTACAAGGCTTTTGTAAAACATAATATAGATCAAATAGATCCATATAGTCTGAATCAAATTGAATCAAAGAATATAAGTCGAGTACGATATGTTTAATGATTGTTAGATCACCAAAGAAGTCCGAATAGATCAATCTTTGCGACTGGAATTCCTTCGCAATCAATAATAATTGAATGGCTTGATCTTCGTTGCCTTCTTCTACATAGATCTTTGCAAGTCTAGAATAGATTTCGGGAACAGGATCAAACGTATTCGTTGCTCCTTGTAGTAAAGGATATAAACTCTTAATGATTTGTACATACTTTGGATAATCTTTTTGTACATAATAGCCATTCTTATACATATCCGCCAATTTATAGGCTGCCACAATATTTCCTTGATCACTCGCAAGTTTATAGTAGTGAAAGGCCTTCTCATAATCGGGTTGTCCCACACGTCCATAATAGTAAATGTAGCCTAAACATTCATAGGCATCTACATAGTTTAATTTAGCGGCCATTAAATAATAGTCTTCCGCAAGATCAAACTGTTTTTGTCCATAATACCAGCCACCCAGTTCCACCATATATTCTGGATTGTTTGTTTCTTGAATTAAAAATTCTAGGGCATTTATAAATTGGATATCATCTTCGTATTGGGGATGTACCAAATCATAATAATCATCTAGAACTTGTTTTGCACTTTCGATTGTGAATGTCATACTATCTAAACCTTCTTTATTTCTTTCTTTAATTTCTTGTATTCCATCTCTAAAATAGGAATAAATGTCTTATTGACCTCTTTATTCCGTGATTTCTTGCTTAAGAAACCCTCCAACATATCTTTTATACCTAGTAGTGTCAATTCATCTTCTACATAATAATATTTTGGAGAATATTGCCAAATTGAATAATTATCATTATACATTTCTTCTAGCCTTGCACAATAGGGGCGTTTGCGATAATTAAATAAATATACAATTTCTTCATTTGTGTTGATATCCCTTAATATGGTTCCTAGTGGATACTAATTGTAGTATTGTACATTTCTAGAAACGTAAACATCTTCTTTTAGTTTCAACACTTCTTTGTTTTCTTTTTTTAATTGTTTATTCACATAACGATTCACATTCGTGTTAAAAATATATTTTAAACTATGTGGATTCGGCTCGATTTTTCTTTCTATATCTGTATTGATGAATAGATTTAAACCTTTTAATTCGATATCACCATTTGTATTTGAACACACATATCCATATATTTTATCGCCTTGAATTTTTGATAAAAAGTAAAGGGAAGTATTATATTCCACTATATCTCCTATTTCAAATGTAAATTCAATGTTTTCAAATAAATCAATATGATGTACATCACTATTTTTCAATAATTGAATCTTTCTTTGGATTTGAATCAAATCTTTGCTTGAGACTTGTTTTAAAATTCCTTTGATATTCTGGATGGGAATTCGATACACATTGTTTAAATATAGATAGGAATCGCTAAAAGCACCTGTTTTCTTATCTTTATGTCCATCTTTTAAAGTATATTGAATCTTTGGATTCTTTTTCTTTGTGCTTCCCGCATACCCATACAAATAGTCTTTGTCCTTTTTGATGATCAAATAGGGTCGAATACGATGGGGGTGATTGATATCCACTAAATTGTCTTCGCACACTGGCATACGACAAAAGACAAGATATCCAGGCTGAATGGTTTGAAATAATTCGTATTGTTCATCCAAATAATTGGTAGATTTTGCGACATACGCTTGTTTCATCTTTTTTGGCGGATTTAAATCCTTCTTTTGTTTCATCTTTTTTGGTGGATTTAAATATTTCTTTTGTTTGATCTCAATTGGTTTTTCACGATGAAATAATCGCTTAATAAATTCTATGATTCGCATACTTCTTCCTCTTAGGTATAATTCTAACACATAGGTTCAAATTTTTTCGATATCATACTATAATAATTATAACAATCTTAAGGAGAAATAAACATATTGCCGAAGCATTCGTTTTGGCTTCTCATTGGATTGAAAAAAGGGTGCGATGAATCCCTTTGAAGATATATAAAGGAGGAGTTTTTTTGGTGCGCTTATTGGAACACGCAAATCGTTATAGTAAAGAAAAGGTTTTTGATTGTTATAAAAGAACATGTCAAAACGATTATTGGGACTATGATTCCATGACAAGAAAAGAAATGTTAGAACGCATGATTGAAACCTATACCCCTGAGTATTTAGTTTCTATTTGCACAACATGGGAATTAAAGGCATTAAGAAGATTATTACGTAACCAAGACTTAGAAGACGATCGTTATCGTTTTGAAAAACATGCATTAAGCTCTAAGTTTTTATATTTTGATAAAGAAATACCTGAAGAATTCAAAAAGAATGTCAAATTAGCGGTTAAAGATATTGATTTAGATCATAAGGCAGAAAAAGATGAACCAAGCTTAGTCATTCTTGGAATTATACGTGCCTTTGGCATCATTGAACCATCTTTGATTCAAGCTGTATGTAGTGCTTGCGCATACGATTATAAAGCCATTATTAATGGGGAACTCTTCAATTTCTGGGCGTATTTAAAAGAAGACTATGAATTGATTGATCATAGTTTAGCCAATGAATATGTATATTGGGATTATAAAGATCTATTGTATAACATTCGCAATTGTCGTGTTGAACGCGAAAGATTCGAACCAAAATTCTTAGATCGAGACAGCTACATTTCTATCTTTTATCATGGTTTTGATGCGACAAATCCAGATATTAAAAAATTTTTTACAGCTGTTAAAAAAGAAGTGCCAGACATCACAAAGTTTAAAGATGAATTGTTCAACAATTTGCTTCGTGGTACTGTGAATGAAGAAAAGATCGATTTAATTCCATTCTTTAACGGATTCTCAGATTCTTTGACAAAGCGCTATCGCAAAGCTGTTGTACAAATTTCATTACCAAATTATTATGGACTAAGTATGAAAGGCTACAAAGAAGCACATGAACATGTATCTTTTAATGATAAGCTTCGTGCTCTAAATGAGAAACAAACGTATGCTTATTTAGATCAAAAAGATACACGCCTATTCTATAAGTTATATTTTAGCGTCTTAGATTATGTGAATGCTTTGGAACAAATTATCCCAAATAAGAAAATTGATCCCAATAATTATATTGAACCCGATGAATTGGTCAATCTAATTGAGGTGTTCTGGAAAGAAAAAGATCGTTTTATTGATGGCTATGTTCAAAAGAATCCTTTAAATCTAACATATCGTAATTTGAATATTATAAAAGATTTTAAATATGGCATGCGCAAAAACTTTTTGTTGGCTGTCTATGAAAAGAACTATACAGTATTAAATGATGAAGGCATCAACTATATGGTCAAGGGTCTAAATGAAAACTTAGATAAATTTATTCCGGCCGAAAAAACACCTATGTTGATTCAAACTGCTATTATGCCATTTAATGGGATGATCATCTATGATGGTTTTATTTCAACGGCCGATATGCAGCTTAGCCAAGATCTCGTTTCAAAGGCATTTGAAGATTATAGTTACGGACAAAAGATTTATTCGTTGTTGCCAAAAAATATGAATTAAAAGGAGTATTATGAGCTCATTAATACAAGAAATCAATCATTATCGAAAAGAAGTTGTGTACAGTCAATTTTTTCGGATTTGTTTTCCGGATGATGTGATTTATGAAAAAATTACTCGTAAACAAATGGTTGAGCTAATTATTCAACAATATACACCAGAAAATATTGTAGATGTTTGTACAGTAAAAGAACTAAAACTTTTAAAACGAATCGTTGAAAACAATTATAAAGAAGTAGATATTCATAGTATGCCATTTGAAAAGGTGGCGCTTTATCGAAAATATTTATTATTTGAAAATGAAATTCCAGATGAGCTGAAGGAAAGTGTTGTAGAAGCTTTAAAACTTGTGGATTTTGATCTAAAAGAAAAACAAGATGAACCTTTACTTTGTTTAATTGGATTTATTCGCAGTTGTGGAGCTATTGATCCCATGGTTGTTCAAAGGCAAGCACAAAAGTATGGCTTGGATCTTAGAAATTTGGAAACCAATCCATTATTTAATTTCTGGACATACTATACATTTGATTATTTGATGCCAGATGATACTTATGGAGAAGCTATATTGTATTATGATTCAATTCCATATATGGATGTGATCGCAAATACGCGTCTAGATTATGAATTGATGGCCCCTGTGTTTTTAAAACCAGAAAGCTATCTGTCTATTTTCTATAATGGGTATGATGATACGGATCCAGATGTTCATGCATTATTTGATCATTTTAAAAAGAGTGAAGATGTATTTGATTTTCTAAAAATGGAACGCATTCTTGAATGTATTAAATCATGTCGTATGACTGAACATTTGATTACATTTTTTCCAAAATTAGAACAATTTGATCCGAAAACAAAAGAATTATTCAAAAAAGCTATATATAAAATGCCGATGCCATATTTAACAGGCATGACATTGCAGCGTTATCCGTCAAAATGAAAAGGTAGAAATCTTAAAACTTGATTTCTACCTTTTTCCTATAGTTTTAATTGTTGTCTACCACAATCTTACCAGATTGAATGACTCTATTAATTTTTCTTACGTTTGAAATGTTCTCTAATGGATTTTCATTTAAACAAACTAAATCAGCCTGTTTACCAACTTCAATCGAACCATAGTCCTTTTCAACTCCAACACATCTTGCGGAATTGATCGTGGCCATCTTTAAGATATCCATGTTTGAAATATCAAGTCGAGCCAAAAGCTCCATTTCATAAGCTGTATTTGAATGATAATTAAATGGTGTTCCTGCATCTGTGCCTAAGGCAATCTGAATACCTTTTTCATAAGCTTTCTTAACACTTTCAACATGGGCATCCTTGACTTTTAACGTCTTGTCTACGGCATACTTAGCTACCCCGTTTTCTACACCCTTATCAATAATGCATTGGGGAGCACAAAGGGTAGGAACTAAGAATGTGTTTTGTTCTTTCATACGTTCAAGACATTCATCATCTAAAAAACAACCATGTTCTATAGAGTCAATACCTGCATATAAGGCGTTTTTAATACCTTGTAAGCCTTGGGCATGTGTAGCCGTTTTTCTTCCTGCTTTATGGGCTTCTTCAATCATGACCTTCATTTCATCTACAGTAAACTGAGCATTGCCAGGTTCAACCCCTTCGGTCATAACACCACCTGTCGCCATTATTTTAATTAAGTCTACGCCACTTCTTAGCTGAGTACGAACGGCTTTTAAACATGCATCTTTTCCATCGGCTTCAATGCTTTCTTGCCATCCATGACCGCCTGTCATACAAATGACTTTACCTGCACAATACATATGAGGTCCTTCAATCACATGATTTTCAATGGCTTCTTTAATTTGAAGGTCATAGTTTTCTTCCGTACCCACAACACGAATAAAAGTAACGCCGGATTTTAGATATTCTTTGCAGTGTTTTTGGGCATAGAAAGCTTTTTCCATCAAGGTAAATTCTTTGTTTGCGCCAAAACCAACCGGATACATAATATGGACGTGACAATTAAAGAATCCTGGTGTAACAACTTTTTCATGAATTACGTCTTCATTCACTTCATGATACTCTTCAATTTGAATGATTTTGTCATCTTCAATTGTGATTAACTGATCCTGTTTTGGAACATCACTTATGCCATCAATTAATGTTTGTGCATGAATATAGAGTTTTGTCATTGTACAATAACTCCATCCTTAATGACCTTATCAATTTTACGAACATTTGAAATATCATCCAATGGATTTTCTTCAAGACAAACTAGATCGGCATGTTTACCGACTTCAAGCGTACCATAATCGTCTAATACACCTAAACAATCGGCTGAATTGTGTGTCGCAATTTTTAAAATGTCCATACGATCTACACCGTATTTTTCCATTAATTCCATTTCATAAGCGGTGTTGTTGTGGTAGTTGAATGGGGTACCACCATCTGTACCTAGGGCAATCTTTAATCCTTGGGCATAGGCCGCTTTAAAACTTTTGACGTGTGCATCCTTTACATAGATTGCTTTTTTAACCATGTAGTCAGCAATTCCTGCTTCAATACCATTTTCTACAATACATTGAGGAGCAACTAAAGTAGGAACTAAATAAGTACCGTGTTCTTTCATAAAATCCAAGCATTCTTGGTCTAAGAAGATACCGTGTTCAATTGAATCAATACCGGCATATAGAGCATTTTTGATGCCTTGTGTTCCTTGGGCATGGGTAGCTGTTTTTCTTCCAGCTTTATGTGCTTCTTCAATAATGACAGCCATTTCTTCTTGTGTTAATTGAGCACTTCCTGGCTCAACTCCTTTGGTCATAACTCCACCTGTAGCCATGATTTTAATTATATCGACACCTTCTTTAAGAAGGGTACGAGCTGCTTTTCGACATTCATCCTTGCCATCGGCTTCGATTCCATCTTGCCAACCATGACCGCCTGTCATACAAATGCATCTTCCAGCACACAACATATGTGGTCCTTGAATGAGTCCAGAATCGATACAATCACGAATCTGCATATCGTAATCGTTTGCAGTACCTAAAACACGGATAAAAGTAACTCCTGAATGAAGATAGTCTTCGCAGTGTTTTTGCGTATAGAATGCTTTCTCCATCAAACTAAACTTTTTATCGGTCCCAAAGCCGACAGGTTCCATAATGTGAACGTGGCAGTTAAAAAAGCCAGGGGTAACGACGTTGGCATGAATGACTTCTTCATTTGTTTCATGATATTCTTCAATGGAAACAATTTTTCCATTTTCAATTGAAATCAATTGATCTTTCTTTGGTGTATCACTCACACCATCAATCATTATTTTTGCGTGTACGACTAATTTACTCATAATAAAACTCCTTTTTATGTGATTATGAACCTTGAAAGAGAAATATGCAAGTGGTTTCAGAAAACAAATGTAAAAAAAGAGGGAATCCTTGGATTCCCTACAACATAGATTTAAATAAAATGTCGTTATAGTCTGGTAAAGGCCAGTCTTCTTTAGAAACATTGGTTTCAATCACATCCGTCAATTGACGAATTGTTTCCATTAATGGAAGTAATTCATCGGCCGCAAAACGAGCCGCTTGTTTTTCTGTTGTGGTTTCTTTGTTGATCAAAGATTCTAATGTATCTAAGTGATTGGATACTAATTCTAGAGGTGTATTGATGTTTTTTAAAATTTTAACTTCTAATGGAGCCTCAATGCCACTTGATTTTTTTGTTTGAATGATTTGAGCCAATTTAGCTTCATAACTAAATATTGCTGGTAAGATTTGTTTTCGTAACATATAAGCCATTGTCTTAGCTTCAATTTGAACCACTTGGTAGTAGTTTGTGAGTAGGATACTTTCACGAGCATGCAATTCACTGGCTGAATATACATTGTGTTTTTCAAATAATTGTAGATTCTTTGGATCTGTATAGTGAGGAAGTGCATCCGCTGTTGTTTTAAGTTCTAATAAACCACGTTTTTGTGCTTCCTTTTTCCATTCATCGGAATATCCATTTCCAGAGAAAATGATACGCTTATGATTCTTTAATGTCTTTTGAATCAACGCAATCAAGGCTTTTGTCATATCTTCTTGTTTAACACATTCCAATTCATCCGCAAACTGTGTTAATTCTTCGGCTACGATTGTATTTAAAATAGTGTTTGGACAAGAAATGTTTAAGTTGGATCCAAGCATTCTGAATTCGAATTTATTACCTGTAAATGCGAATGGAGAAGTACGGTTACGGTCTGTAGAATCTTTTGCGATTGGAGGAAGGGTAGAAACACCAAGTTCCAATTTACGATCGATTGTATCTACATATTCATTTCCCGCTTCAATGGCTTCAAGAATGGCAGTTAGTTCTTCACCTAAATAGATGGAGATAATAGCTGGTGGAGCCTCATCTGCGCCTAAACGGTGGTCATTTCCGGCACTGGCAACAGAGATTCTTAATAAATCCTGGTACTCATCTACACCTTTGATGATGGCAGCTAAAACGGTTAAGAAACGAATATTGTCTTTTGGAGAATCACCAGGTTCTAAAATGTTTTCTCCTTCTTCTGTACAGAAAGACCAGTTGTTGTGTTTACCACTACCATTGACACCATCAAATGGTTTTTCATGTAGTAAACATACCAATCCATGATGAGAAGCTACTTTTTGTAGAACTTCCATAGTCAATTGGTTTTGATCATTCGCAATATTTGTTGATGTAAATACAGGCGCTAATTCAAACTGACATGGAGCTACTTCTTTGTGTTCGGTCTTGGCATAAACACCTAATTTCCAAAGTTCTTCATCGACTTCTTCCATATAAGCTTTTACTCGTTCAGACAAACTACCAAAGTAGTGATCATCTAATTCTTGGCCTTTTACGGGAGCCGCACCAAATAATGTTCTTCCTGTTACTAATAAGTCTAGACGTTCTTTGAACATATCTTCATCAATTAAGAAATATTCTTGTTCTGGACCTACCGTTGTTTTGATTTTATGAATGTTGTAACCCATAATGTTCAATAAACGAACAGCAGCTTTGTTTAAGGCATCATTACTTCTCAATAATGGTGTTTTCTTATCCAAAGCACTACCATCGTAAGAGCAGAATAAAGTTGGAATATATAAAGTCTTTTCTTTGACAAAAGCTAGAGAAGTTGGATCCCATGCGGTATATCCTCTGGCTTCGAATGTGGCACGCAATCCTCCACTTGGAAAACTTGAGGCATCGGGTTCACCTTTGATTAATTCTTTTCCTCTAAAATCTGAAATAACAGATGTTGGCCCTGTTGGATTGATAAACGCATCATGCTTTTCAGCCGTAATACCTGTCATTGGTTGGAACCAGTGCGTATAGTGAGTTGCACCCTTATCCATAGCCCAGTCTTTCATGGCGTTTGCGACTACATCTGCGATTTCTTTAGGAAGTTCCTTTCCTTTTTCCATCACATCCATCATTTGTTTGTAGACGGCATGAGGCAAGTATCTTTGCATAGCAGATGTACTGAATACGTCACATCCAAAATATTCATCGACAATTTTCATTTTTCTAGTATCCTCCTGTCGCGTATATAATATCATTATTTTCACAAATGTTTTGAGAAATTTTTCTTTTTTTCAAAAAAACTCCATTTTTTTACGTATAAGAGTATGTAGGCAATCTGACACACATAGTTGATTAGATAGTCATAAAACGAAGGTGTAATTGTTTCTTGATCTAGGACACAAAAGTGATGATGGTTCTTTTTAATATCGATACTAACTGTAATCAAAGACTTATCTAACGAATTGTTGTCTAGTTACATTGCGATATTTATAGTTCTAGATAAACAGTTAAATGCCTACTAGAAAGTGGTGCTCATGAGAAGTGCAAATTTATTAAATGATTTCACCTTTAAGTATGTGTTTGGCGAAGATTGTAAGGAGGCCAATGATGCATTAAAATCATTACTCACGGTATTTTTAGAAAGGAAGGTTGAACATGTCGTTGTAAAGAATTCAGAAATGGTAAAAGACTATACTAAAATGAAAAGTCCACGCTTAGATTTATTAGTTGAATTTGATGATCGGACATCTGTAGATTTAGAAATGCAGTTAAGACAAACAAAAGATAATTTGCCAATTCGCTTTAGTTATTATTTGGCTAGACTTCATGGTTCTCAAG